>Ga0308309_10000122_pt1 | contig 67503 bp, 58 predicted proteins | sample HubBroMetageWFT5_FD_192491 | JGI IMG/M metagenome (GOLD analysis project Ga0308309, IMG submission 192491) | Warmed and freeze-thawed soil microbial communities from the Hubbard Brook experimental Forest, New Hampshire - Hubbard Brook CCASE Soil... | ecosystem: Environmental > Terrestrial >...
GATGCACACGTTGCCATCCTCGAGCGGCTGCCGCATCACTTCGAGGACGTTGCGGGGAAACTCCGGCAGTTCGTCGAGAAACAAGACGCCGTTATGTGACAAGGAGACTTCGCCGGGACGGGGCACGGCGCCGCCGCCGATCAGTCCAGCATCTGAAATCGTGTGGTGAGGCGAGCGGAAGGGGCGGACTCCGACCAGGCCGGCCCCGGCATCGAGTACCCCAGCTACGCTGTGAATCTTGGTCGTCTCCAGGGCTTCTTCAAATGTAAATGGAGGCAGGATGGTGGGCATGCGTTTCGCGAGCATGGTCTTGCCCGACCCCGGCGGCCCGATCATTAAAAGGTTGTGGCCGCCGGCGCAGGCCACTTCCAGCGCGCGCTTGGCGGTTTGTTGGCCGCGAACGTCTTTGAAGTCGACGGTGTAGTGGGCGGCTTCGCTGAGCAGGGTTTGGCCATCCACCTTGAGCGGGAGGATGCCGTTGCCGGTGTTTACGAAGCGGATCACGTCGAGCAACGACTTCACGGGATAAACGTCGACTCCGCTGACCATTGCCGCTTCCCGGGCGTTGAGTTCGGGGACTACGAGACGCGGAATCTTGCGACCTCGGGCCTCAATAGCAATGGGCAGCGCACCGCGGACGCCGCGAACGCCGCCGTCGAGTGACAACTCGCCAACAAACAGGCAGTCAGGGACTTCCTTCTTATTTAGCCCTCCATAAGCACCCACGATGCCTAGGGCCATCGGCAGGTCGAAGCCCGAGCCTTCCTTCTTGATGTCCGCGGGTGCCAGGTTGACGGTGATATGGGTCGACGGAATATCGTAGCCGCAATTGCGGAGTGCCGAGCGCACGCGGTCGCGGCTCTCGCGAACCGCGGCGTCGGGCAGGCCGACAGTATGGAACTGGTCTTCCATGGTCTTGATGCCGGAGATATCGACCTCGACTTCAATGATGTTGGCGTCGATGCCGTACACCGCGGCGCTCATGGTCTTGTAGAGCATAGTGTTATGTTGAGAGGAAAACCTCGGCCGCAAGTTGCAGACTCCGCCCGCGTGCCGAAACCTTGAACCTAACCCCTTCCGCCATGAACCAAGGGTGACAGCGGTCACTATCAATCCGTGACAAGTGACCAGTGGCTATGTGTGAACCAAACTTTCCACTACCCCCTCCATTGTTTGCGCCTCCCGGGTGAACTAGGATTCGGCTAACGACTCCAGCTCCCAGGTGCTGCTCGCCCTAGTCAGAGCGTTCGCAACTTATGGCAGAGGAAGAGAAACATCCGGGACCGGCCCGCACTCCCAGCCACTTGGAAAAGGAAGAGAACTGGCTGTGGCGCACTGCATTGCTATTTCTGGTGCTGATGGCTACCGCGCTGGCGGCTGAGTCGTGGGAACGCCTGCAGAATCTCCCCTACCACCTGGGTTTGCTGTCGATTGGCCTGTTGTGCGTCGCCATTGCATTCGCGGGTTTTGCCTATGGCCGGCGCAAGCGGGTCACCGAACTCAAGGCTCTGGTGCGGGACTTGCAAGAGCGCGTCAGTACGCCGAGCGAACAGCAACTCGATCAACTGGGGCAGTTAATTGCGCGCTCACAACGCAGTTTCAAAGAGCTCATCGACTCCATCGACGATGTAGCTTTTGCCATCTCGCTGGACGGCAAGCTGCGCACCGTGAACCGACGCATGGCGGAACTGCTGGGCATTCCTTATACCGAAGTCGTAGGCCACCAGCTGGACGAGTTTCTGGACGAGCCCAAACGCGAGGCTGTGGAGCATGGTCTGGCGCGTTTTCTTGAGACCAAGCGCTGGGCGGGGACGGTGCAGGTGCGTCCGAAGTCGAACGCACGGACGCTCTATTTCGATTGTGTGGTGAACGCCATCGTGAAAGGTGGCGAGGTTGTAGGAGTGAGCACGCTGGCTCGCGACGTGACTGAGGAGCACGAAAAGGAGCGCCGATTCACTGAGCTGTTCGAGACTCTGCAAGAGGGCGTTTACTTCAGCACCCCGGAAGGAAAGATCCTCGACGGGAACGCGGCCCTGGTACGGGTTCTGGGATATGAGAGCAAGGAGGAATTAGTTGCTCTCGATCCCAAGGGGTTGAACTCGGAGCCCAATCAAAACCCGGTGCTTGGACGGAGCGCTGACGATCAGGGCGGCGTGCGCACTCGCGAAATTGCTCTGCGCCGCAAGAATGGACGCCCCGGCACGTTTTTGGATACTTCGCGCGCGGTATGGGACGCGTCGGGCAAAATCGTTCGCTATCAGGGCACGCTGGTGGACGTTACAGAGCGGCGCGAAATGGAGAAAGTGCTTCGCCGTCAGGAGGCGTTTCAGCGTGAGTTACTCGAAAGCTTCCCCGATTTGATTCTGGTGATCGATCTCGATGAGCGCTACAGCTTTGTGAGTTCGCGTGTCCACGATTTGCTGGGCTACACGCCGGAAGAGCTGTTGAAGAAGAAGATCGAGGCGGGGCAAGACTACTCCGCCGAGCTGCTGGCGCTGGTGCGCAACCTGATAGCCGGCCGGCAGCAGTTTGGAACGTGCGAGTGTGGTGCCCGCCACCGCGATGGAAGCTGGCGGACCATGCGCGCCTCGGCCAGCCCGCTGTTCGATGCGGAAAGCAAAGTAAGCGGCGTGATCGTTTCGGTACGCGACATCACGGTAGAGAAGAAACTGGAGCAGCAGATCATCCAGAGCGAACGCCTCGCCGCCATGGGCCAGATGATTGGAGGATTTGCCCATGAGCTGAATAATCCACTCACCGGCATTCTGGGGATGAGCGAACTCCTACAGGATTCAGAAGGGGCGGAAGTGTCCCGCAAGCAACTGGAGATGTTGCAGCAGCAGGCACGGCGCGCGGTAGAAATTGTACAGAATCTGATGTACTTTGCCCGGCCACCCGCGCCCGGCAAGGGCCCGATCGACCTCGGCGAACTGGTGCAGAGGACACTGCATCTGCATGCGTACTCTTTACGAAAGAGCAATATCACGGTGGATTTTCTGCGAGAGAGTTCCATTCCTTCTGTGACCGGGGACGCTCACCAACTCATGCAGGTGTTTCTGAATCTGATCCTGAACTCAGAGCAGGCGATGCGCGAAGCGCGCGATAGCGGCACGCTACGGATCCGGCTGGAGAAGCGCGAAAAGTCGGTCGCCGCGATCTTTCAGGACGATGGGCCAGGAATTCCGCCGGACATCCTGCCCAACATTTTCGATCCCTTCTATACCACCAAACGTCCCGGTCGGGGCACAGGCCTGGGTCTGAGCATCTGCAAGGCAATTATGCGAGAACACAATGGAAACGTGGAAGCAGCGTCCGGGCCGGGCGGTGGCGCGGTGTTTACGGTAATGCTGCCGCTGGTCGATAGGGGAATCGAGCCCCCAGCAGGCGCCTAGGTCTGCCCCGGGGGTTGCAGTTTTCAGCACGATTCACTTTCTAGATTTCCCAGCTGTTCAACTCTAAAAGTTGGTTGTCAGGCGCATGGCATAGCTCCGCGACGGACCGATGGCATTTCCGGAGAAGAGACCGCCGAAGTCGATCACGTCGAGAACGTTGGTAAGGTTCTGTCCGTCGATCTGAAACCGCATGTTCATGCGGTCGGACTTGTAAATGTCGGCACCTGCCGAGGCACTGACCTGAAAAGCAGGATCAATGCGTCCGCGGTTGAAGTTAATTCGATTCAACACCTGCTGGCCGTATTGAGCGAAAACCGTGGTTGGGTTGCCATCGAACTCAAAGGGAAGCCCAGTGTCGTATTGAATTCCGCCTGCGATCCACAAACGTGGCGCCACCTGGTAACGAACACGTCCACGAACTGTGTTGCGCTGATCCTGAGAATCGGGGAAATGGCCTGCCGTCTGGGCCAGCGCGGACGCGGCGGCGTCGCCCAGGAAGAGGCCGCCTGTGACCGGGAACCAGGCGTTGCCGACGGTATAGGAGTAGCTCAAAAAGCCCGAGAAATGATACCAATCGGGAACCTCAAGTTTGGCCTCGGCACCATAGATGATGGATTTCCTAAATGCTATGGGGAAACTAATGGTGGTGTTGTTGATCTGATCGTCATCGGCATAGTTAGCTACCAGGCGGCGGAAATAGTTGGCATCCAGTTTGACCTTTGCGACGAACGTTTTGGTTAAGCCCGCTTCGTAGTAGTTTCCTTCCGAAGGTTCCACCGCTAAGCGGAGAAAGTTCGTTGCGTCCAGGGATTGAATTGCGGCTGAATTCGATAGAAGGATGTTATCGAGGGATGGGGTCTGAAAAACCCGGTCATAGGAGAAATGCAACAGTAGACCAGCGGAGGGAAAGTAGCGAGAAATTGCAACGCGCGGGTCGACCGCTTGCCGGTTCAGTAATAGTTGATAGTGGTCCCAGCGCAGCCCGGCGTTGATGGTCCAGTTGCGCAGGTGAATCTGGTCCTGCACGAATGCGGATTGCTCGAGGTCCGGCCGGTTTCCGAAGAAGTTGAAGTCACTCGGAGTATCGGGGTCGAATTGACTCGGGTCCGTAATGTGGTAGCGGAAGTTTTCATTCACAAACGTATTGTCCGATTCGACCCCGAACTTCCATTCGTTCCGGCCGTGATTGATGGTTGCCGTTCCCTTGAAATACGCTTCGCGAAACCAGTTGTGCTGAAAGACTTCGATGGGAGTCGACTGTTCGTTGGAGTTGAAATCGTTGGCGTTTTCGCGGACCATGGTTCGAAAGTCGGCCACCGCATTGGAGGAAAAAGTATGTTCATAGGAGGCAATTCCCACCGTCTCAATGTTGTCGGCCGTTTGGCGCTGGCCCGCGGCTTGCTGCACCTGTTCGTTAGGGATGTCGTAGCGCGAGAGCTCATGAGAAACGATGAATCGCAAGCGGTCTTTCGGCGTTAGGTCGCGCTCGTAGTTGATCGAAAAGACGCCTAGAGTGCCGGTATTCGAATAGTTTTGCGGGACTACAGGATTCAGATAGTGGTCGGTCATAGCCCCACTGGCACTGGCTCCGAATGTATTATTACCCCAGGGGTACTGCCCTTTCGCGGACGCGCCGCCCGAATCGAAGCTGCCTCCAGAAAGCACTAGCTGACCGTGGAAACCCGGCTGGGGATCTTGCAGGGTGTTCACTTCTATAACACCACCCATTTTGCGGCCATATTCAGCAGGAATCCCGGCGGTATAGATGCTCAGCGATTGCAGGTCGTCTGCGTCCATCGGAGGCCCGAAGCTAGGCGAGCGATTGTCGGTCAAAGGGATGCCGTCGACCACAAACTGCGTCTGATATTCCGAGCCGCGGGGATGCAGAACGGCGTTGCCCTCATATAACCAGCCCGGCTGCGAATTCACCAAGTCCTGCAAGGAACGGCCGGGAACTGAGCTGAGCCGGGTTTGGATAACGTCGGAGCCAATCTGACTGACCGAGCCCGCCTGATCCGGATCGATCAGTGTGTTGGCCGCATTCACCGTCACGGATTCATTCACTGTGAGGAGCTTCAGCTGAATCTTGCGTTCGGTCGGAAGCGAGGAATGAATTTCTATGGATTCCGCGATGGCGGCGAAACCGGGCTGCTTAATTTCAAGTTGATAAATGCCGTAAGGCAGGCGCTGCACGTCGAGGTTACCCTGATCGCTGGTCGCCAGACTATTTCGGTACTGATTCGCGGCGCTGGTGATCTGAACCGTGGTTCTTACGCCGAGACCCGACGGATCGGTCACTCTAAGGCGCAATTCACCGCTATTGCTCTGGCCAAAGAGCGGCAGGGAACAAAAGAGGAAAAGGAGAGCGGCAAATCTCTTCATCAAGAAGTCGGCCTTTGTTTCGGCCGTTGATCTCCAGCCACAGGTTAACAGACTGTCTACCGCCGAGATGATCAGCATCATGTCTAGCAACCAAGGGCACCGTGGGTATAGGCGAAGCTGACACCAGATTCGGAAGCAATCGCCTCCGATAGGTATAATCGCCACTGTCCATGGCGCTTGTCCCCGGCACGAAACTCGGTCCTTACCAGATCGTTGCGCTGGTTGGCGCAGGCGGTATGGGAGAGGTGTATCGCGCGCGCGACACCAGGCTACAGCGCACAGTGGCGATCAAGATCCTGCCGGCCAATTTGTCTTCGAACCCAGAGCTGCACGCGCGCTTCGAGCAGGAAGCAAAGGCCATTTCCGGGCTGCAGCATCCCAACATCTGCGTGGTGCATGACGTCGGCTCGCAGGATGGCATTGACTTCATGGTCATGGAGCATGTCGCTGGGAAAACTCTGGACAAATTGATTCCTTCGGGTGGTCTGGAGACGGACCTCGCGACTAAGTATGCCGTACAAATCGCGGAAGCTCTGGCGCGAGCGCACGCTGCCGGCATCGTTCACCGCGACCTGAAACCCGCAAACATCATGGTGGACGAGACCGGGCTGGTCAAAGTACTGGATTTTGGGCTGGCCAAACTTGCCGAGCCAGAGTCCGGGATGAGTCAAGCGATGACGATGGCGACGACACCCGGAATGATCGTAGGCACGGTCGCGTATATGTCGCCGGAGCAAGCGGAAGGCAAAGCGATCGACGCACGTAGCGACGTCTTCTCATTCGGTTCGGTATTTTACGAGATGCTGACTAGCCACAGAGCTTTCGAGGGGCAATCCAGTGCTGCGTTGCTTTCGGCGATCACGCGGGACGATCCCAAGCCGCTTAACGAGGTCAAACGAGATATCCCGCCGGAAGTTCGCCGGATCGTTGTTCGCTGCCTCGCGAAAGACCCTGTGTCGAGATACGCTTCGGGCGCCGAGCTCGCGCATGAACTGATGCAGTGTCGCGACCTGCTATTCCCTCAGTCGGGCGCGGTGCTGAGCCCCGCGCGGATTGCCAGAGAGGTGCAGCGCCCACGAGTGCTGGTGCCACTTCTGCTGACCGTCATCATTCTTGGCTCGGCGGTGACCTGGCTGGTAAAGCGCTCCCGCGATGCCCGCTGGGCGCGCGAAATAGCTCTACCTCAGATCTCACAACTGGCCGATCAAGGGAAATTTGGCGAAGCTTACTCCCTTGCTCTGAAGGCTGAGGGATCTATCCCAGACGATCCCGCGCTGATGAAGTTGTGGCCTGTGATTTCGTACCAGGCTTCAGTGGAGACGACACCGTCCGGCGCCGACGTCTCCCGGAAGGACTACGTCGACGCCAGCGCAAAGTGGGAATCGGTGGGAAAGACTCCGCTGAAGAATGTCCGCCAGCCGCGGGGGATGCTTATCTGGAAATTCGAGAAACCGGGGTTCGGCACAGTTTTGCGCACGACGGCAGCACTACTTCCGCGGAATCCTATTGGAGATCCAGGAGAAGCGAGTGTTCCTCTCGACGAGATAGGGAAAATTCCGCCGGGGATGGTACGGGTTTCGCCCGCTAAGTACTCGAAGACGCTGTTCATTCCCGGTTACGAAGGAATGCCGGAGCTGGCATTGAAGGATTATTGGATCGACCAGTACGAGGTAACCAACCGCCAATTTAAAGCGTTCGTGGATCAGGGCGGATATCAAAAGCGCGAGTATTGGAAAGTCAATTTCCAGCGAGATGGGAAACCTCTTTTGTGGGACGATGCGATGGTGCTGTTCCGTGATGGGGCGGGGCGGCCGGGGCCTAAGGATTGGATACAGGGCGAATATCCCAAAGGGCAGGACGACTTCCCGGTCACTGGCATCAGTTGGTATGAAGCGGCGGCGTACGCGGAGTTTGCCGGTAAGAGTTTGCCGACCATCTATCACTGGAACCGTGCGGCGGGGCCATTCTCCGCTGCCTACAGCGTTCCGCTCAGCAATTTCGGTGGCTCGGGTGTGCTGCCCGTCGGGAGCAAGCCCGGCATAAGCCCGTGGGGCGGCTATGACATGGCGGGTAATGTGAAGGAGTGGATCTGGACAGAGGCGCAGTCAGAGAAACGTTACGTCCTGGGCGGGGCCTGGGACGAACCCATTTATATGTTCATTGATCCTGACGCACAGTCGCCGTTTCTTCGTACGTCGAATATTGGATTCCGTTGCGTGAAGTACATTGAGCCGGAATCGATCCCCAAGATCGCGTACGACCCCATGCCTTCGCCGAGGCGCGATTTATCAAAAGAGAAGCCCGCCTCCGACACGTTATACCGGGCCTATCTGAGCCAGTATTCCTATGACAAGGCGCCGCTGAATGCGACTGTAGAGCCTCTTGGCCAGGACGAGGAAGATTGGAAAGCAGAGAAGATAACCTACTCGGCTGGTTACGGGAACGAACGAGCTATCGCCTACCTGTTTCTGCCGAAGAAAGCGAAGCCGCCATTCCAGACCGTCGTCTTCTTTCCGGGATCGAACGCGCTTCTGCTGCGAAAGTTCTCGCTTTACACCACGGCGGCTCTGGATGCGGTGCTCCGGAGCGGCCGTGCCGTCCTTTATCCCGTGTACAAAAGCACGTATGAACGAGGTGACGGGTTCGAATCCGACGTGCCGAACACGACCATCGCCTGGCGCGACCATGTCGTCATGTGGGTGAAGGACGTTTCGCGGGCCATCGACTACGCCGAGACTCGGCCTGAACTTGATCACAATAAGCTGGCCTACTATGGCTATAGCTGGGGCGCGGCCATGGGCGGCATGGTGCCGGCGATAGAACCAAGAATCAAGGTTTGCGTTCTCGCGTTGGGGGGACTCGACTTCCAGCAATCGCTTCCGGAAGTCGAGCCCATTAACTTCGTATCACGAGTGAAGCAACCGGTCTTGATGCTGAATGGGCGTTATGATTTCTTTTTTCCTGTGGAATCGAACCAGGATCCGTTCTATCGGTTGCTCGGATCGAAGAAAGACCAGAAGAAACACATACTCTACGACACCGGCCACAACATTCCACGGAACGAACTCATCAAGGAAACACTGAACTGGCTGGATCAGTACCTGGGGCTGGTGAACTAGGGCTCGTGGGAGTCGCCGGCAAAAGACATTCGCAGCCCGGACGGTAGGCTTCTATCGCTCTACCGCCATCGCGACGGCGTTGCCTCCGCCAAGACACAAAGCGGCGATCCCGCGATGGACGTCGCGGCGAATCATTTCGTAGATCAGAGTGACCAGCACGCGCGCGCCGCTGGCGCCGATAGGATGTCCGATAGCAACCGCGCCTCCGTTTACGTTGACCTTGTTGGGGTCGAGGCCAAGCTCACGCATCACGCCGAGCGCCTGCACTGAGAAAGCTTCATTCAGTTCGTAGAGATCAACATCTTCATTCTTCCAGCCGGTTTTCTCCCATATCGTGCGCACCGCGCCAACGGGGGCCATCATCACCCATTTGGGTTCGATGCCGCTGGTGGCTTGGGCCACGATGCGGACCATCGGTTTCGCGCCCAGTTCCTTGGCACGGGTCGCGCTGGTAACGACAACGGCTGCGCCACCATCGTTTACTCCAGGTGCGTTACCGGCTGTGACGGTGCCGTCTTTCTTGAAGGCAGGCTTGAGGGAACGCAGAATTTCAATGGTGGTGTCTTCGCGCGGGGATTCGTCCTTGTCGAAGATCACTGGAGCTTCGCCTTTCTTCTTAGCCGGAAGTTCTACGGGGACGATCTGCGATTTGAAACGGCACTCTTTAATAGCAGACACCGCTTTACGGTGGGAGTTCACAGCGAACTGGTCCTGCTCTTCGCGCGTGATGCCGTATTTCTCGGCGACGTTCTCGCCGGTGATACCCATGTGGTAGTTGTTGTAAATATCCCAGAGGCCGTCGTTGACCATGGAATCGATGACTTGCGCGTTGCCCAGGCGATATCCTTTGCGCGCTTGTGGAAGCAAGTAGGGTGCGTTGGTCATGGATTCCATGCCGCCGGCAATCACGATGGAACTGTTCCCAGTTTGAATGGCTTGGGCTGCGAGCGCGACGGCTTTGAGTCCGGAGCCGCAAACCTTGTTTATAGTCATGGCACCCACTTCGGGCGCGAGACCTCCGAAGATGGCAGCCTGGCGCGCGGGATTCTGGCCGAGGCCGGCGGAGATCACGTTGCCCATGATGCATTCGTCGACTAGTTTGGGATCGAGATTGGCGCGTTTGACTGCCTCGCGCACTGTGACTGCGCCGATTTGGGGAGCGGTTAGATCCGAGAGACTTCCTTGAAATTTCCCCACCGGAGTGCGACAGCCGGAAATGATGACGACATCGTCGAAAGCGGCCATATGAGTGCTCCTGCGAGTATTTGTGTCTGTCAAATTATAGATGCGCGCCACGGGAAAAAGTTGAATTTATGCGGGGACGAGCCGAGGCTGCTCCGAGATTGTTGCCATGAGATCGGTGAGAGAGGAAATACTGCAACATGCGATGCTGTGTCGCTGCGCGCACAGAAACTTTGCTTCATTCGGCAATCGCGCCGACACGCGGACGAGAAATTTTCTTCTTCGACACGCTCGAGTGACTTTGGTGTAGTGGTGGAATGCCAGAATAACGTCATTTTTTTCTTGACATCACTTTTCAATGACTCTAGATTTCAAACAGTCGCAACAAACGATCGTTGCGAATCCATGAACAATGGAAAGGGAGAATAGATCATGGCAGCTAAGAAGAAAGCAAAGAAGGCAGCTAAGAAGAAACACTAAGCCTTCGATAACGGCAAAAAGCAAAGGGGACGCGGAAAGCGTCCCCTAAGTTTTTGTGGGCAGAAAACCACTCGTCGGGGTTGAATCCTAGCCGGCGGATTTCTGTGAGTTTCCTGGAAGCCGTTTTTCAGTTGCGGGACACAAAACCCGATACGCACAGAAGCGGCAACTGAAGCTGGGTTTGGCGTCGAACTTCCCTTCCGCAATGTTTTTGGCCACGTCCTCCACCTTGGCCTTAGCTGCCTGAAGCTGGGTTTCGCTGCGGTGGGTCAGGACTGAAGTGTTCTCACTCAGGTTGTAAAAAGCCAGATGGTCAGCGTGATATCCCCACTTCGCCTGGGCGGCGAGAGCGTAGATTGAAAGCTGCAGGCTGGCATCTGCGTCCTCTTGCGAGAGCGGCTTGCCCGTCTTGTAGTCGGTAATGACCACGCGGCCGTCGGGCAGCTTGTCGACCCGATCGATTCGCCCCGCGACGGTGGTCGCGCCGACCTTCACCTCGAAGAATTCTTCGGTGTGCAACACTTCGGGCATCTTTCCCCGGCGGGACACCGCCAGAAACTCCCTGAGCTGGTCGACTCCCTGGTGCAGATAAAGATCATGTTGATAGGAGTCTTGAATCTTAGCCGCGGCCAGGTCGGTGCGGAACAGATCGAGCAGGGATTCTTCCGTCATGGTGCGCCGCTGTTGGACAGAATCATAGTAAGCACGCAGCACGCGGTGCATGGTTCCGCCGTATTGCATGGCGGCGGGAGCATCTCCGGGGATTCTCCACTCGCGATCAAGCTTGAACTGTAGCGGACAGGTTTCGTAGGTCTGCACGGCGCTGGCGCTCAGGCGGACGCTCAGATCCGAGGCAGGCGACATGGCAACCCAAGCGGCCACACCCACCGGCGCTGGGCTGGCATGGGCGAAGATGTCGGTCTGGAAGCCGCGGGGCGTGCGCTGGCGCAAATAACGGTGGAGCGTCGGATCCTTCAGAAGGCCGCGAAGGTAGCCAGCGGGCGTGGGATCGGTCTTACCAGTACCCGCTTTGGCGTAGATGGTGAGCGAGTCGCGGGCACGGGTCATGGCCACGTAAAACAGGCGCCGCTCTTCCTGCTCGCAGAGGGTCTTGTCGTCCTCGGGCACGACTGACTCTGGATCGCGGAGTTCGCGGGGAAATTCCACCAGGGACTCTTTGTACGACGCCGGGAACGATCCGGAATTGGCTCGAAGAATTGCAACGTGATCGAATTCGAGTCCTTTGGCGACGTGAGCGGTCATCAGGCGAACGGCATCAACCTCAGGCGAGGACATAGGAATAGAGCCACCAGCTTCGCGAAAGTAGTCGAGATACTCGAGCAGCTCGGGAATCTGGCCGGTGCCTGTCATGGGTTTTTCTTCCCACTTTCGAATGAACTCAATAATGGCCGCCACGGCGGGCGAGGTGCGATCAAACTCGAACCGGCGGATGATGATCTCGACGGCGGCGCGGCTCTTGGCCTTGGTCTTGGCGATTTCATCCTGCGTTTGTTGGAGCGCGTTGAGTACAGCTGCGCCCCCGGGAATCTGTTCCAGAACTGCGGCGACACCGCCAGCCTCCTGATCGCGCGGCAGCGCGCGGAGCCCGGGGCGCAGTCTTTCGGGGTCGATAGTGAACTGAGGCAACGCGGCAACTCGGAACAGGCTGGCGTCGTCTCTCACGGAAACAACCGCACCCAGGCAGGCGAACAAATCACGGGCGTCAGGAGTGTCCATCACATCCATGTTCTCGATGGAGAACGGAATGTTTTGCTCGGCCAGCTCGGCGACGAGTTCGTCGCGATGCAGGTGCTGGCGGTAAAGAACCGCGAGATCTCTCCAGTCGCAGCGGGATTCGCGGCGACGCTGGCGGAGCAACGTGGCTACGTCGGAACATTCGAGGTCGCGGTCTTTAGGTCCGAGCACCACGGCTTCCACGGGCGGGCTGGGCAAACTTTTGCCGGCGCGTGCGGCGTCTTCTTCCCGGGCTGAAGTCAGAGGCGCGCGTTGGAAGAGAACAGTAGCGGAACCGCTTGATGAGAAATCAGGATTCTTGGAGATGAGAGCGTGGGCAGCTTTCAAGATCGGCGTGGTGGAGCGGCGGTTCTTCTCGAGAGCAACGATTCTGGCCCCGGGGAAGTTATGCTGAAAAAGAGAGAATGCCGCGCTGGAAGCACCGCGAAAACGGTAGATAGCTTGATCGGGGTCGCCGACGGCGAAGACGTTCTGGTCGTCGCCCGCCAGGTTCTGCAGGATTTTGACTTGGGCAAAGTTGGCGTCCTGAAATTCATCCACCAGGATGAAGCGCGCGTGTTCCCGTTCTCGGGCCAGAAGCACGGGGTCGTTGCATAGCAGAGCGTGAGCGCGAGTAATCATGTGACCGAATGTGCCAAGGTTCTTTTCGAGAAGCATGCTCTCGACTTGCGTGAACACACGGGAGATCTCGCAACAGCGGCCCAGGACTTCTTCGTCGGTCAGAGCAAGAGCCTCTTTGGATTTCGCGACTCGGGGGATGGGCAGTTCGCCACGCTCCACCCGCTGAACATACTGGGCGTACTTTTCCGGGCTTACCAGTTCATCCTGGCAGCGGCGCATGAAGTCGAGAAGGTCGTGCAGGAACTTGCCGACATTGGCCGGGATAATGAAGTGCTTCAGGTTTAACTCGCGAAGCCGTTTGCGCAATAAAATCCAAAGATCGTAGTCTTCGAGCACTCCGAACTGTTTGCCATTGCGAATCAGCAGATTGTTGCAATAGGCATGAAAGGTAGCAACCTGAAGGTCTTTGGCCTTTCCACCGAGTTCGCCACGCATGCGCTCACGCATTTCCGCGGCTGCGTTGTCGGTATAAGTAAGGGCGAGAATTTCGTCAGGCCGGGCGTGGCCTGCGCGGACCAGTTGCGCGATGCGGCGGGTAAGGACGGTGGTCTTGCCGGTGCCTGCGCCGGCAATGACCAACAGTGGCCCGAGTAGATGGTCAATGGCTTCGCGCTGGCGGTCGTCAGGCTCGAAGGTCGGAGCAGGGATTGGTTTTGGCAGCGCCACTGGGCAGGAGGATATCAGAGTCTGCGGACGGGATGTTATTGCTGAAGGACGGAGAACACGACTGCCAGGGCTGCAATCGCCGCTGTTTCGGCGCGAAGGATGGTATCGCCAAGAGAGGCTGACAGCCATCCAGACTCGCGGAACTTATCCAGCTCTGAGTCTGTCCAACCGCCCTCGGGGCCGAGGGCGAGGACAATGTCGGAGGCTTCCGATTGCAAAGCGTTCTTCAGCATGAGGTCTTTTTCCGACTCCGAGAGCAGAATGCGGGCGCTCCCCGGCAACCCCAGGGCTTCGGTGAGCTTGATCGGTTGAGATACATCGGGAGGCGAGGTTCGGCGGGATTGCTCGGCTGCCTGGCGGACGATTCGCTGCCAGCGTTCCACTCGCTTTGCCGACGCTGAGGCCAGGTGAGCTTCAGTGCGGCTGGCGATCACAGGAACGATGCGTGCCACACCAAGTTCTGTGCACTTCTCAATCGCCCATTCCATGCGGTCGAACTTGAAGATAGAAAGTGCCAGCGTAATCTGCGGAGGACGCGACACGGGAACGATTGCACCAAGATCGAATTCGACACGATCCGGTTCGATGCGGGTGATGTGCCCGCGGCGCACTTCGTCGCCGGAGGCGATATCGAATTCCTGGCCGACCCGGGCGCGCAGGACGCGGGAAAGATGCTCGGCGTGGGAGCCGACAAGGGTCGCGTGGTTTCCGGAGACTTCGTCGGCAATCCAGCGGCGGCGGGTCATATTCTAGGATCGAACCACAGCGGACACAGAGTACACAGAGGAAAACCGCTACACAAGTCGGGGTTCTACCCGAAGATGTCTTTCACTTTACCCATCAGGGTGCGGCGCTGGGGCTTGTTCTCGACATGGGTCGAGCCTTCCAGTTCCTGTAGTAATTCGCGCTGCCGCTTATTCAATTTGCCGGGGGTCTGGACTCGAATCTCGACGAACAGGTCACCTTTGCCATGTCCGTTTAACACTGGAACGCCTTTGCCGCGAATGCGCATGGTTGTGCCCGACTGCATTCCCTCGGGGACTTTCAGAGTGTGCTCGCCTTCAAGGGTGGGGACACGAATCTCGGTTCCGAGTGCGGCCTGGCTGAACGACACCGGAATCACGCAGTGCAAGTCAGTGCCTTCGCGCTCAAAGAACGGATGCTCCTTGACGTGCAAAATCACGAAAAGATCGCCTGCCGGCCCGCCGAACCCTCCGGCTTCGCCGAGGCTGGTGAAACGGATGCGGGTGCCGTCTTCCACGCCGGCGGGGATTTTAGCTTCGACCGTTCTGTGACGCAACACGCGCCCTTGTCCCTTGCACTTGGGGCAGGGATCGGTAATGACGCTGCCGGCACCCTGACAGGTGGGACAGGTGCGGGCCATGCTGAAGAATCCCTGCTGGTAGCGGACCTGTCCGCGTCCCGCGCAGGAGCGGCAGGTGACCGGCGCTTTACCCTGAGCGGCACCCGAACCTCGGCAATCTTCACAGGTCTCATGGCGGCGGACCGAGACCTGCGTCTCCTTGCCAAACACCGCCTCCTCGAACTCCAGCGTGATGTCTTCTCGCAGGTCAGGACCGCGCTGGGCCCTTGCGCGCGGCCGCCCGCCTGCGCCGAACAGGTCGCCGAAACCGAAGAAGTCGCCGAAAATCTCGCTAAAGTCCTGAACCGTGGAATCGAATCCCGCCGATCCTCCCACTCCGCTTACACCGGCGTGCCCGAAGCGGTCGTAGGCGCTGCGCTTGTCGGTATCCGCCAGAATGGCGTAAGCTTCGCTGCACTCTTTGAACTTTTCTTCGGCGTCGGGGTTATTGGGATTGCGGTCAGGGTGGAATTGCAGCGCCAGCTTCCGGTAGGCGCTTTTGATCTCCTGCTCGCTGGCCCCGCGGGCCACTCCGAGGATCTCGTAGTAATCGCGTTTTACGTTGCTGGCCAGAATAGGATTTTCGCTTTCGTGGACAATATGAATTTCAACGTTTGGGGTTGCGTGCCACTCGAACCATTGCCGGTCGCAGCAACCGATCCTTTAACTTGTAGCCGTGTTGCAACTCATCGATGATCTGATGATCGGCCGCTTCAGTAGTGTCGACCATTTCGATGGCTTCATGCCAGCGGGGATCGAACGGCTCGCCCTTCGCAGGAATGGCGCGCAGGCCAAGTTTCCCTAAGCCATCCTGCAATTGCTTATAAATGAGTTCTACTCCGTTGCGAAGCTCCGATTTCTCTGCCGGAGCGGCTTGCAAGGCGCGTTCGAAACTGTCGAGCACCGGCAGCAGGGTCTTGAGTGCGTCCGCCAAGGCAAATTCGCGAAACTCTTGCTGATCGCGGGCCGCGCGTTTGCGGGCGTTCTCAAAGTCAGCTTGCATGCGCGCCAAGCGGTCGAGCAAGGTCTCCCGCTCGGCTTTCAGCTTCTGCAGTTCGCTGCCTTCTCCGGACGCGGAAACTCCCCCCTGCGGAGAGTCTTCTGACCCGTCGGCTGGCGGGAGTTCGTGCTCCGCATCCAGTTGCGGCTCCACTTCGGTCTTTCCGTTGCCTCTAGCCATAAATGCTCACTCGTATTCGTTCAAGACTTTGTCAAAAAGTCGCGCGATGTAGGAAACCGCGGTCATAGTGTGCTGATAGTCAATACGCGTCGGGCCAATCACCGCCAGCGAGCCCATGACTTCGCCACCTACGCGCGCAGGAGCTCCGATCAGCACAAAGTTGCGCATGGAGGGCAGAGTCTGGTCGAGACCAATTACCACCCGCACCGCTTCCTGCTTGGCATCGAGGTATGCACCCAGCAGTTCCACGATGCGCTGCTTCTCCTCAAGCGTGCGCAGCATGTCCTGCAAGCGCTGGCGGTCCTCGTCTCCGGTGAGCAGATTGGCCGCGCCTTCCACAAAAACCATCTGCGGCCCGTCATCCGCGACCAGCGCACCTTGACGATACAGCTGCTCCACCGATGACATCAACCGGTCGTATTCGCTGCGCTCTTTTTCCAGCCGGTGGTCGAGTTCTGCGCGCATGGCGTCAATAGTCCAACCGCGAAAATTATCGTTGATGTAGCGGGCAGCTACATCCAAGTCCGTCTGCGGAAGATCCAGGCGCAGCACGCGGTCGCGCACCACTCCCGAGCGAGTTACAACCACCGCCAAAACCTTTTGATCTCCCAGCCGTGAAAAGTAAACATGTTCGAGGGCATTCTTCGGCCCACCGATGGCGACCGCGACCCCAACGTTCTTCGAGATCAGCGAAAGCACATGCGAAGTGCGTTCCATGAATTCCTGCACGTCGGTGACGCCGTGGAGAGAACCCTCGATAATGCTCTGATCTTCATGGCTTAGTCGCGCCTCGCCAGTGAGTTGCCCAACGTAATAACGATAACCCTCGGGGCTCGGAACGCGACCCGCGGAAGTATGCGGCTGCTCCAGAAATCCCGCCTCCGCCAAGTCAGACATGACATTGCGAATGGTGGCCGGGCTGAGGCCCTCGCGATTAGAACGAGCTAAAGTTCGTGAGCCCACAGGTTCGCCCGTCGCAATAAAAGTCTCGACGATGGCGGTCAGAATTTCGCGCTCACGACCGCCGCTGGGAGTTCCTGAAGGCATATCTTCTTTTGTATCACATTGAGTCGCTGAGACTCAGGTGGTTCCGAAACGTTATACTAAGTTGTTTAGATGCAATGGTTAAGCTGGAGGATGCAACCCAAGGCTGTCTCGATTCTAGGAAGCTTCCCCTCCTCTGTCAAGACTTAGCACTCTTAATGCCAGAATGCCAATTGCCGTTGTTTAACGTGAGAGCGTACTGTCCAAGAAACCGGACAAAACTATGGAGATGGTGAAGAAAGCGGTCGGCCGACACATCATTCATGCCGTCAAAATCGGACTTGCTGGCGTGGTGTCCATCCTCGTCGCCAGGCTGCTCAGGTTGCCGCAAGGCAACTGGGCGGCAATCAGCGCATTCGTGGTTATGGATCGGATGTTGGCAAGGCCATCGCGGCATCGCGCAACCGGTTGATCGGGACGGCCATCGGTGCAGCATTGGGAGCAGTCTTTCTCGCACTGCCAGGGTCTAGCCTGGTGTGGTTCGGTATGGCGGTCGGGCGACAGTCCTAATCTGCGAGAGCGTCGGTCTGGGGCAGAGCTATCGCCTGGCTTGCGTTACAGTAGCGATCGTCATACTGATCAACACCGGTGGCTCTCCGTTGGAGAGGTCGGCCTACCGATTCCTGGAAGTAGCTTTGGGAATTGTGATTGCGTTGTTAATCTCAGCATTGCCGCCGAAATCAGTGGATCAACCTCAAGCGGTTTGAGCGCCCTATGCCATCAAAACCTCACATCGTAGTTGTCGGCGCGGGCGCGTTCGGGGGATGGACCGCACTCTATCTATTGCGGCGAGGGGCACGGATCACACTGCTCGACGCCTGGGGGCCAGGAAATGCGCGTTCGTCTTCGGGGGGAGAGACGCGGATCATGCGCCGTACCTATGGGCCTGATCAGCCGTACACCAAGATGGCAGCTCATGCTATGCAATTGTGGAAGGAGCACGAGGAGCGCTGGCACTGCCGGCTTTTTCGGCAGACTGGCGTGTTGTGGATGGCAACGGCCGAGGACGACCAGTATGAGCGTGCGTCTTTACCTTTGCTCCGCGAGGAGGGTGTCAGATTCGAGGAACTCTCCTCAGCAGAAATGACGCGGCGATGGCCGCAGATCAATTTTGAGGACGTGCGCTGGGGAATTCATGAACCGGACAGCGGGTTTCTCCGGGCCAAAACTGCTTGCCAGGCGGTGGTAAATGGATTCGTCGCCGAAGACGGAGAGTTCAGGCAGTCAGCGGTCGCGCCCGGCAAGTCGGAATCTGAATATCAAGATGGATTGAGGCTTTCGGATGGTTCGAAGCTGGTCGCCGACCAGTATGTTTTTGCTTGTGGTCCATGGCTGGGGAAACTGTTTCCGGAAACCATCGGCGACCTCATCCGCCCGACCAAGCAGGATGTGTTCTTCTTCGGAACGCCGGCGGGGGATGATCGCTACTCGGAATCCCAGCTACCAGTGTGGGCTGATCATCGTGAACGCTTCATCTATGGCATTCCGGCGAGCGACGGGCACGGCTTCAAGATTGCTGACGACACACGCGGGCCGGCTTTCGATCCCACTTCAGGCGAGCGTACGGCGAGCGCGGAAACGCTGGAAATGGTTCGTGAGTACCTCGGTTTTCGCTTTCCCGCGATGAAAGGTGCGCCTTTGGTGGAGACCCAAGTCTGCCAGTACGAGAACACACCAGACGATAACTTCCTCATTGACCGACATCCGCAGGCTGAGAATATTTGGATTGTGGGCGGTGGATCGGGACACGGGTTCAAGCATGGTCCGGCGATTGGCGAGATGGTGGCGGAGTTGGTGATGGAAGGAAGAGATGCAGATGCGATGTTCCGATTGGGAAGATTCAGGAAGGCGTAAGGACTAACTGTATTTCCGAAAGGCTTGCAGTGCCACCTGCTGGTCGCTGTAGATTTCGAAGATACTGGTGGTATCAAGAATGATCATTTCCCGAGCGCTGGTGGTTGATCTCATGGCGACGCAGTTCAGGAATGTCGGAGTTGAGATCCGCCGTTACAAACAAGGCAGAGATCTCTGTGCCCAAGTGCTGGACTTCTTTCTCCCCTACGCAAGCTTACTGAATCTGAATCACGCTTTCCCCCGCATTGGCCTTGATCTCATTCACCCGCGTGACAACTTTACGGGCGAAATCATACAGCGACCTGGCGTGAGGCGAGTTTTCGCCTTCGAGTACCGACGGTTTGCCACTGTCGCCGGCTTTGCGAAGTTCAGGGTCGAGCTGGATGTTCCCGAGGAAGGCTACGTCAAACTGCTTCGCAGTCTTTTCTGCTCCGCCGCGGGAGAAAATGTCGATCTCGTGCTGGCAATGCGGGCAGACGAAGTAGCTCATGTTCTCCACCATGCCCACGATATCGACTTTCATCTGGCGAAACATTTCGATGGCCTTGCGTGCGTCCTGTAGAGAAACATCCGAAGGGGTCGAGACTACAATCGCGCCGGTGAGCGGCACAGTTTGAATGAGCGAGAGTGCCACATCGCCAGTTCCCGGCGGGAGATCAACCACCAGATATTCGAGTTGTCCCCATACCACCGAACCCAGAAACTGCTTGATGATGGAATGCAACATCGGCCCACGCCAGATTAGAGGCTTGTCGCCGGGATTGAGGAAACCGACGGAGATCACTTTGAGGCCGTGAGCATCCAGCGGCTCGATGCGATTATCGGGCAACACTTTCGGTTGCGCGTTGATGCCAAGCATGAGCGGCACGTTGGGACCGTAAACGTCGGCGTCGAGCAGACCGACTTTGTGCCCCAGTTTCGCGAGCGCAAGGGCCAGATTGACGGCCAGCGTGGTCTTGCCGACTCCGCCTTTGCCTGAACCCACAGCAATGATGGTTTCTACGCCCGGCAGGGGCTGCGGCCCTTGTGGGGGCGCTTGTCCGGGATGGGGCATGTGTGCGTCCAAGGAATCACCTTTTCGGATGGGCTTTTTGCAGCCTGTATCTTGAATTATACAGGCGTCAGCCGAGCCATTAGCACTCAGCCGTCAGCTTCAGCAAAGCCTCAGTACTTCGAGAACGTCAGGATGAATCGCCAGGGACTGAGTGCTGAATGCTGTGCCCTACGCCGCCAAATACCCTCCGTCCACTGGAAACACCGAGCCGGTCACCCAGGAAGACTCATCGCTTGCAAGATAAACAGCGAGGCTCGCGATATCCTCCGGCTGCCCGAGGCGACCGAGGGGATGAAGGGTGATCCTCTCCCGCCGCACCGCCTGCGGATCCGGAGCCGTGCTGAGGACGGCGGCTGTGAGGTCGGTCTCGACGAACGACGGGCAGATGGCGTTCACGCGAATGTTCTCGTGTCCGTGATCGATGGCCATGCACTTTGTGAGCAGGACCACGGCGCCCTTGGAAGGAGCGTACGACGCGCGGTTACGTGCGCCGTTAATACCTAGCACCGAGGCAATATTGATGATCGATCCGGCCCCAGCGTTCCTCATGTGGGGCAGGACGGCGCGGGAAAGCAGCCACAGACCGCGAACATTGACATTGAAAGTTTCGTCCCATTGCTCTTCGGTGATTTGTTCGACGTCTCCGACGTGAAGCACGCCAGCATTGTTCAGCAGGACGTTGATGAGGCCAAGCTCGGCAACCGTGCGTGCGATCAGGTTTTCAATCTCAGCCTTCTTAGAGACATCGGCAGCAACGGCAATGAACTGCGCTGAATCGCCAATCTCGCGCGCCAACTGCTGAAGCTTTTCACGGCGTCGTCCGACCAGCGCCAGGCGTGCTCCCTCGCGGGCCATAGCCAAGGCGCAGGCCCGGCCGATGCCGGTGCCGGCTCCAGTGACGATAGCGACTCTTCCCTGTAAACGTGAGCTCATACCGACATCAGTTTAGACGAATGCCTGCGCACCTGTGCTACTTTCAGAATGAACCAACTTTAGCCACTGCCCTTCAATTCAAGGTGGCCGACTGAGGCGTTTCATTTCATCTCTTCTCGACATTGCCGTCCGACTCGCGCCGCGGGCCAAGCCGCGTCCGGTCAGCTACGCCACCATGCTCCGCCATCTGGGGGGACTCGGGCTCTTTGCCATTGCGGTGGTGGACAGCTCGCCTCTTCCAACGTTCGGAGGTCCAGACATCCTGACTGCAATTTTTGCAGCCCGCCATGTTGAGCCCTGGTACTACTACGCGGCGGTCGCTACCTTGGGCTCGGTTCTGGGGGCCTACTTGACCTATCGCGCGGCACACATGGCCGGGGCTGACTATTTGCAGAAGAAGTTCGGAAAGCGCAGGGTCAAGAGGTCCCTGGCTTATTTTGAAAAATGGGGGACAGGTGGATTGGCGGTGTCCTGTGCTGTGCCCTTCCCGTTTCCTACAAGCACTCTGTTTGCCGCGGCAGGGGTGCTGAAATATCCAGCTCGCAAGTTTCTGGTTGTGGTGACGGTTTGCAGGGGGGCGCGTTACGCGATGATTGCTTTGATCGCCTTCCACTACGGACGGCACTTCGTCCGCGCGCTAAACCATCCAGGACAATACTACGGCTGGATCGTGGGCATCATGATTGTGTTGGCAGGACTGATTGCAACCGCAGTGTTAATGCGCAGACGACTGGCGGCCAGCTAGCGCTCTTCAGCGTGACTTGCGGCGCTCAAAATGAGCGCGACGAATCTCGCGGCGCTTGCCGGCTTCATCGAAGCGGCGACGCTGTTCGTCGGTTTCCGGAATGACCGCCGGAATTGTAAGATGCCGGCCACCGGCATCAACTGCGACGAAGGTAAGGTAGGCTGAGCTTACGTGCTCGCACTGATCTTGCAGATAGTTCTCCACCCACACCTTTACTCCGACTTCCATGGAAGTGTTGAATACCCGGTTGACGGAGGAGCGAAGAATCACCATATCCCCCACGTGTACTGGAACCAGAAAGTCCATGTGATCGATGCCGGCGGTCAGGGCGTAGTTTCGCGAGTGGCGATGCGCAGCCATGGCACCGGCAAGATCGATCCAGTGCATGAGACGTCCGCCGAGGAGAGCACCGAGCGGGTTGGTGTCGTTGGGCAGGACAATCTCCGCCATCTCGGACTGGGAATCGCGAACAGCACGTGGCAGAAGTTGCAAACCGTCAAGCTGATTCATGAATTAGGCCTCAAGGTGGGATCCGCCGCGGTGGAATGAATTCTACGCAACAAGTAAGATTCGATATAACACTCTGCCATTCTCTGAACGCGGGCATCGGGATGGGAAGTGATCCAGCGCTCAGGCGAGACCTCAAACTCAAGCATTCCGTGCCCAGCCGGAAGATGCCCTGATTCGCAAACGAACCAAAGGAGCAGCCGAGTACCGCGATCGTGAGCTACGGAAAAGCGGACGGCATCGCACGATCGCTCCTGCGGCAGCCACGAACAGCCCGAGGCATAACCCAGATTGCAAAACTGGCGCAGGTCGTGCTCCGCGGGAGCAGCGCCCTCGTGCCCCGGCGCGGAGCAGAGTCCCTGCCAACCGCCACCCAAGGGCAGGCGCGACGGGTGCAGCCAGCCTGCGTCATCTAGTTTGCGGGTCGGCACAAAAAATGGGCAGGCCACTAATATTTTCCTAGGAAAAGTAATTGTATCAGGGAAGAAACGGAGGAGATGGTAGCAAGTGAAGTTCGGATAGAGTTAGTTTCTCGATTTGGGAGTCAGGGCCACTTCACATCGCGCTACTATTCTCGGAAATGCGGTAACACCGCCTCACCGAACAACTTGGCCTGACCAGTACGGTCGTCGCCCCAGATTTCCAACATGATGTGAGTGCATCCAGCGGCGCGATATTCTTCGATGCGCTCAATGCATTCCTCGGGAGTTCCGGCAATCGCGCAAACTTTCTTCAGGATTTCGTTGGTGACGGCCCTGGCAGCGGCTTTGCGGCCGCCTTTTTCCATGGCATCGGCGATGGGACGAAGCTCCTCAAAAGTGAGATTGGCACAACGCAGCAATTCGTCAGCTGAGCCTTTGATGTTCTGCACCTTGTTCGCCAGATACATGGCCGCCTGCTCGCGCGCGCCTTCTTTGCCTTTGACGGAATCGCGGTCGATGCTGCCGACGATGACTGATCCCAACGCCAGTTGTGATGAATCCTTGCCCACTTTGTGCGCGCCCACTTCCATGTTCTTAAGCGAGTGGCGAACGAATTCAGGAGTGGTGATGCTGGCGGTCAAAAGGCCGTCGCTGATGGAGCCGGCCATTTTCTGCATCACTGGGCCAGTACCGGCAACAAAGATAGGTGGAGTATCACGCGGTGTGTGCGCATCTGATTTCAGCGGAGGCACGCTGGCAGCAAAAACTTTGCCTTGATATTCGAAAGCATTGCCCGAGAGCACGCCACGAATGACTTCGATGCTTTCCCGCATCACGGTGGCCGGACCGACCTTCTCACCTTCGCCTTCGCCAATCTCTTTCATGAAGATTTTGGACGCGCCGAGGCCGAGCAGGAAACGTTCGCCAGCGAGGTCTTGCATCACCCGGGCTTCCATAGCGATCTGCACGGGATGGCGGGTGTAAGGGGAAATAATTCCCCAGCCGAGTTGAATGCGGCGAGTTTGAGCCGCGATCACGGCCAGGACGGCGGTCGAGGAGCGCGCCTCGAATGAATGCTTGCGCCACCAGGGATAGGCCTCGGCGATCCAGAAGGCGTCAAAGCCGGCATCCTCGCAAGCTTTAGCCATGGCGACGGTTTCGCGCACCGGCTCCATGCTGAGTTGTAGAACTCCGATGTTGAATGGGATGGACATGAAATCGTTCTTGGCCTTTGGCTTTTGGCTTCGCTAATCTGGATCTTTCCACGCGTGCTCTAGACCTTTGATTAGCTCCCACATGGTCCGGTTTAGAGGAGTGGGCACTCCTATATTCTCACCCCTCTGCACGATGGCGCCGTTCATGAAATCGACCTCAGTCTGACGCTTAGCAATGACATCTTGCAGCATGCTTGCTCGGTGCTTTCCCGGAGCGTTGGCGCCTTTCTGCACCAGGGCACGGGGATCACCGTGTAGTGCAATCCCGAGCTTCTTGGCCACGGCTTCGCCCTCGGCGATCAGATCATCGAACAGCTGTCCGGTTGGAGCGAATCGAGTAGCAGCGCCGTGGTGGAGTAGAGTAAGCGCGCCTACGGGATTGGTCGCGGCGTTGAAAATCAGCTTGGTCCACTGCGCTCCGCGCGCGTCAGTCAAAGCGATGGTGTTCATCCCGGCGCGGGTCATTAGGCCAGCCAGTTCTTCCACTTTGGCCATTGGAGTACTCGTTGGCTCGAACGGCCCGATCCAGGTGTCGCCTGCGATGTCGTAGCCAACGTGTCCGGGGGCGATGGGATGTCCGGCGGGAAAGGTGGTGCCGCGAATCACACGCTTCACGTGCTCCGCGATGATTTCTTCATTGCCAACACCGTTCTGCACCGAGCAGACGGCGCTGTTTTCATCGAAGATATGAGCGACTTGTGCGATCGCTGCCCCGGTGTGGATCGCCTTGGTCGCGACGATGCCGTAATCGCAGCGCGGCAGGCTCTTGGGATCGCTCGTGGCGTTGAGCTGAGCAGTGAAATCAGCAGCGCCCGAGAGGCGTAAGCCGTTGGCGCGCATGGCGTCGGTGTGCTCCTTCCAGACGTCGTACGCCCAGACTTCGGCTTCGCCGGCCTTGGCCAAATGGGCCGCAAACAGGCTGCCAACGGCTCCGCAACCGACGACGCAGATTCTCATTCTAGTTCCCGGTTCTACGTTCTTCTCCAGTGAAGAATTTCCAGGGTACATCCGCCAGACACTCGCCTTCAGCCCTGCCGATGCGATAGGTATCCTGTGTATAAAGACAAACCTTGCCGTCTTGATCCACGACCTGAGGATGCAGAGAGAAAATCATGTTCTCCTGCAGCGGCACATCGCTCTTGGCCCCAATCGCGGGATACTCCAACATGGTCGTGCCGATGCTGTGGCCGGAGAGATGGCCGAGCGCGAATCCATGTTTGGAAAAAGTCTCGGCCACTGCGCGATGCACTGTACTGGCGAGTTCGCCGGCGCGCATTAGCTTGCGGGCCGATTCGAGAGCCTGAGGATAGGCCTCGGCCATGGCTTGAGTTCTTGGGCTCAACTTGCCGCGGATCAGCGGACGTGAGAACTCGACCCAATAGCCGCCGGTTCCGGTGATCTCAAGCGAGTAGAGCAACAGGTCGTCGGTAGCGACCACGCGGTGCCCTGGCACTTTGAATGACGCTTCGGCCTCGCCGAGCGCTCCGGACAGCAGAATATTCATCATGCGAGGGCCGGCGCCGCGGGCGAAGAATCGTTCGACTGCGGGCGCCATGATTTCAGCTTCGGTTTTGCCCGGCTTGTAGGCCGCGACCAACGCCCAGAAGCCGTCCACGATGATGTCCATGGCATCGCGCACTTCGGCAAGTTCTTCTTCGCTTTTGACGGCGCGGGCCATGTCGAATTGATAGTCGAAGGGCACCAACTCAGCCGGGCCATTCATCAACTCACGATAATCGCGGACCGCCATTACGAAATTCATGCCGTAAACGCCTACGCGCTTCCAGCCGCGCTCGCGGGCGCGATCACGAATCCACTGGCCGGGAACATCTGGCCAGACGTGATCTTTTACCCAGGGCTTCTGTTTGTCACCGATCCAGCGGGCTTCACGGGGGAATACCAACGTCGGTTCGCCCGAGAGCGATAGCACCACATACACGTAGCGGTGGACGATTTCGAATCCCGAGACGTACAGGACAGCGCCCTCGAATCCGGCATACTGATTGCCACAAACAATGAGGGCGTCGAGATTCTCGCGCTCCATGGCGGCGCGGAGACTCTGGTAGCGGCGGTCGATTTCCTGCGGGCTTGGCAATGAGTCCTCGGACTAGCTGTCTAGGATTGCACGCCGCAGAGTTCGGCGGCAACCAGGGCATAGATCTTGGTGATGTCCACCAGTGTCTTGATCTGGACCTTTTCGCCCTCTTTGTCGCGCGGCCCGCTGGAAGGGCCATAGTTCACGGTTTCAATGCCATAGCGGCTGAGCACGCTGGCATCGGAGCACCAGGTAACCACTTCGCGCTCGGGACGCTTGCCCATGATGTGTTCGTGGTTGGCGTCAATGGCCTTGATCATCTCGTGCTCTTCGCTGATGCGCGCGCCGGGAACGGACACGTAGGTCTCGAATTCCAGGCCCCAGTCGGGATGTTTCTTCTCCAGTTCGAAGAACATCTGCTGGATATTTCGACGGGCTTCGTTCAAGGGAATGGTGGGCGGAACACGAACATCGAGAAACAAGTCGGTCCTCTCCGGCGTGCGGCTAGCGCGCCAGGCGTGGCCGCCGCGAATTCCGCCCAGATTCACCAGCGCTTGCTTACCACCGTGGGCCGCATTCTTTTCCCAGTTCGCGATCCATTGCAGGATCGTCTCCATCAACTGGTGCATGCGGCGGATGGAGTTCATCTCTTCACGGCCTTCGCAGAAGGCGGTGTGAACGTAAATCCCCGTGCAGGAAATACGCACCCACATGGATCCGAAATGCTCAAGCACCACATGCATGTCGGTAGGTTCGCCCAGGATGCACATGTCAGGCAGAACGCCATGATTGACAAGGTAATGTGTGCCGAATCCGTAGCCGCGGTATTCTTTACCTTTGAAATCGCCCCATTGGGTCTTTTCGATTTCTCCCGCGACGGCAGCGATGATGACATCGCCTTTCAGTTGCACTCCAGCACGTTGCAGCGCTTTCACCGCGTGGGTATAGCAGACCAACGCGCCCTTCATGTTGTAAATGCCGAGGCCGTAGATGAAACCGTTCTTGACCACGGCGCTGGGTTTGTAGCCGATGCCTGTCAGAAAATCTTCATGACCGGTGTTGGAGGTATCCATGTGGCCGTTGAACATGAGGTTCTTGCCGCTGCCGGATCCTGTCCATCGACCGACGACATTGGCACGGCTTTCTTCCACCTCTTGCCAGGTGACGTTCAGACCCAATTGCCGGAGGGCGGATTGCATGTACTCCGCCATGTGCAACTCTTCTCCAGTGGGGCTGGGAATGTTGATCACGTCGCTGGCCATGGCGACAATTTCTTCTTCCCGCACCTCAGCGGTGATGCGGGCAATCAGTTTGGGATCGAGTTTTGAAGTTGACTTGGACACAGTCTTCAGCGGGCCAGCCGGAAATCGTCCGGATAGCTGCACAGCTTCTCATTTCCCTGATCGGTGACTAAGAAATTATCTTCCAGGCGGAGTCCGCCGCCGCCCTCCCAATAAATCCCGGGCTCGATGGCCAACACCATGTTCTTTTTTATGGTACCGCCTCCCGCCTGATGTGCATATGGTGGCTCGTGGGCACGCGCTCCCACACCGTGACAAATGGGATGAGAGGGCTGACCGGCGTATCCTCCCTCGGCAATGCGGGAGCGAACCAGGCGGTCGAGTTCGGGGAAGCTGGCGCCATCGCGGGCAAAGCTGACAGCGTGGTTGAAAACCTCCAGCAGAAGATCCAGCAGCTTCTGGTAGGGAGGCGTAAGTTCTCCAGGACAGACATTCTTGGTGAGGTCAGTCCAGTAGCCATCAACACAAACCCAAATCTCAAATAGAGTCGGTTCATTCTTCTGGATGGGACGGTCACCCGTCGCGGTGAAGGTGGCAATTCCCTTCCCCGACCACACCAGCGTAAACGCGCGCGCCATCTCGACTTTGCCCTGGTAGCCGACGCCGAGCCCGTGCACGAAGCTTTCGTACATGCCGCCAACCTCGCTTTCCTTCATGCCGGGACGCATGTGCTCGCGAGTATGTTCCATAGCCAGCGCGGCCAGTTCGTTGGCTAGGCGCATGCGCTCGACCTCTTGTGCGGTCTTGATGGCTCGCGCTTCATTGAGCAATGGGGTTGCGTCCACTACCTGGCCGGCGATCTCACCGAAGGCGTCGAAGAACAGTTGCGTCGGCGTCGTGGGTTCGCCCACCATGCGGTCGGCGGACTGAGTTCCCATGTTGAGTTCGATTGCGACTTTGTCGGTCAGGCTGCGCTCTTTTAGCACGTCCAGGGCAATATCCAGCGCACGATACTGGGCTGGGCGGGGATCGCTGGGGTGGTAGCCCTTGAACAGGCGGATGTCTTTCGTCCATGAGTTACGTTGCGCATCGGCGAACTGCGGTTCAAGAGCGATCAACGTGGGTTCGCCTGCGCGCGGGAAGACAGCGATGTCGTAGCCCTTCATGCACCAGTAATTGGTGAGATAGACGACATTGTCGGGAGCGCGCACCACGAGGGCAGAGAGCTCCTGATCCTTCATCAACGAGCGAACACGCGTCAACTTGGATGAATCGAGAGGCCAAGACATGATCAGTGTTGGGCATCCTTGCTGTGCGCGGCAACCGCACGGTTCTCATCCTTGAAATTCCAGGACACCTCTTTCCCTTTAACTAAACGGTACACGGTCGTGTGCAACGGCGCTGCCACACCGCATCGTTGCGCTTGGCGCGCGATGGCGCCACTGAGGAAATCCACTTCCGTCGGCAACTGATGACGCACGTCGAAGAGCATGGACGGAGGATGGTTGGTGACGGCACCGATTTTGTTCATCTCCCAGGCATCCTCGTGAAGAATTACGCCGGCGGCCGCAGCCACTCGCTTGCCTTCGTCGATCAACTCATGCAGTAAGTGACCGAGGCTGGAAAGCTGCGACTCATCTGCGAAGTGTGGTGAGTGCGGCAGCCCGGTCAGCGCCGATGCTCCGTTCACCGAGGCATTGAAGATCAGCTTCGACCACTGCGCCGGGCGCGCGTCAGAAAGGGCCTCGGCTTTCAGCCCAGCCGCCTTGATCAAGTCAGCAGCTTCCCGCACAACCGTGAACGACGTGTTGCGCGGTTCAAATGGGCCGATCCACGTGGCAGTATCAAGTTCCAACTGTACGTGGTTGTCGCTGTGCTTGGTCCCGCTCATAAAAGTTGTGCCGCGAATCACGTGGCCGCGAGTGTGATCGGCGATGATCTCTTCGCTGCCCAAACCGTTCTGCGCGGACAAGACTGCGCCGCCATCAAAGCGAGAGCCAACCAGCTCCATCGAATCGCCAACCTGCGTCGCTTTGGTCGCAACGATGGCGAGATCGCAATCTGGAAGCTCGTCGCGCTTGGTCGTGGCCCTGAGCGACGTGTGAAATTCATGCTTGCCAGAGACCTGCAACCCATCGCGATTCAGGGCCCGTGCATGGTCCTCGCGTCGAACAAACGCCCAAACTTCCACCACGCGCGCAAGATGTGCGGCATAAAGACTGCCGATGGCCCCGCAGCCGACGATGCAGACTCGCTTCATGTGTAGCGGGCAGCGCTACTAACGCTTCTCCACCTTCACCAGTTTCTCCATCTGACTGATTTCTTTCCCGACCAGCGCGCGGAACAGGCTGTCGGCATTATTGAACGAATCGTCGATGAATACACCCTCCGCATACAACGCATCCTGCAGCGCCGCCGAAATCGTATGCACCGGCGCGGCTCCGCCCTCCCCCATGCCCTTTGCACCGCTGTAGCTGTGCGGCGATGGCGTGGAAATATGGCCGTATTTGGCGTTGGGCATATTCATGGCGGTGATGGGCGTGTAGTCGCTGAAAGTGCTGGTGAGCATGTTGCCCACCGCATCGTAAACGCAACTCTCCATCAAGGCGGCGCCGATTCCGTGAGCGGTCGCACCGTACACTTGGCCTTCCACGATGGGCGGATTGATGACGGTACCGCAGTCGTCTATGGCAACGTAATCGAGAATCCGGGGAATAAACGTGTCGCGCTCGACTTCCATCACCGCGATATGCAACTGCGACGCGTAGGTCATGGTGAGATTGCCGTATTTTTTCTGCTTGTCGGGAACCTTGAAAGGCGCGCGCCAGATGTAGCGGCAGTTGAGCGTGAGCTCATAGAGATCGTCCGGCAAAGTCGCGCTGTTGGCGTTGACGATGTTGGCGAGGCCCCAGTAGTTGATCGACTTGCCGCTGCTCTTGGCCATCAGTTCCGGCCCTTGCCCGCCGGTGCCGAACTCGACATCGGCTTCTTTGGTCTCGAGGACAAACGCACCCAGGCGCTTCATCTCAGCTTTCAATTTCTGGGCTGCGCCGTGGACAGCGGAAAGTCCGGACACCGCGAACTGACTGGCATAGGTTCCGGAAAATCCGGTGTGGACGTTGCGCTCGGTGTCGAAGCCGGTACGCACCGTGACCATGTCAGGATGGATGTTCAACACGTCGGCGACCACCTGGGCGGCAGTGGTTTCGTGCCCCTGGCCTTGGGGGCAGGAACCGACCGCAACTACGACCTCGCCATAGATATCGAGTTTGCAGTTCGCACCCTGAGAATTGCCGGAGTAAGGCAGACCGGGATTGACGATCTGCGATTGTCCGAAATTGTTTGTGCCGGAATCAAGCGTGGTGCCAATGCCGATGCCGATCAGGCGGCCTTCTTTGCGGGCTGCAGCTTGTTCCTTCTTCCAGTTGTCCCAGCCGAGTTTTTGCTTCGCGAGTTCGAGCATCTTGGGATAATTCCCGGAGTCGTAGATGCATCCGTTGGGCGTGGTGTAGGGAAACTCGTCCGGACGAACGTAGTTACGCAGGCGCATCTCATCGGGAGCGATTCCTAATTTGTGGGCACAGATGTCCACAATGCGCTCCAGGAACCACAAATGCTGCATGCGGGAGTAGCCGCGGTTGGGACCGACCGGACACTTGTTGGTGACCGCCTGCGAGAAATCGATGCGGGCGTTCTTGAAGCGATAGACGCCCGGAAATACCTGTGACCATATAACGCAGCCCAGGGGCTCATAACGAGGATAGGCGCCGCAATCGTCAATATGGCGAGACGTGATGGCGGTGATCACACCATCTTTGTCGAGGGCGACGCGGGTATCGCGAAAGATTCGTTCGTTGCCATGGGCGCTCGAGGTGAGGTGTTCGGAACGGGTCTCCACCCATTTCACGGGGCGTCCGCCTGCCTTTTTCGAGGCTAGCGCGCAGACAGCCATCTGCGGATAGCTGGTGATCTTGATGCCGAAGCTGCCGCCGATGTCGGAGGTCTCGACCCGGATGCGGTCGATGTGTACTTGCAGATGCGCTGCCAGAAACTGGATGGCAAATGAGGGAAAAGAATTGTTGCAGTGGTAATAGATGCGCTCATCTTTCGGGTCCCAGCGGGCGATGACTACGTTGTTCTCCAGCGGCGTGCTGGAGAACCGATGGAAGTGCATGCGGTCGATGGTCACGACATGGGCCGCCTCTTTGAAGGCTTGGGCAACATCTCCGTATTCGAAAACTCCGTTCCAGACGAGATTGGTGCCGGCTTCGTCGTGGAGGAGGCTTTTCTGTTCCAAGGCTTGCTCGGCGTCAATGACGGGATCGAGGGCTTCGTACTCGACTTGCACGAGCTCGGCAGCGTCGTCAGCAAGCGCCGGCGATTCGGCGACTACGACAGCGACGGGCTCGCCCTGGTAGCGGACCTTAGTAGCGGCCAACGGATAATCTTTGATTCGAGCAAACGGATCGGGACCGATTTCGATGAAGGGCTGGGTCTGCGAAACGATCTCAGCGCCGGTGAGCGCACAGGCAACGCCAGGTAATTTTTCAGCGGCTGAGGTGTCGACGCTGACGATTTTCGCGTGGGCGTAAGGTGAGCGAATGAAGCGTAGATAGAGCATCTCGCGCAGCTTGATATCGTCGGAGAAACGTCCGCGTCCGCGCAGCAGACGGTTTTCTTCCTTGCGCGGAAGCGCCTGGCCCACCCAGTTCTTCGCGTCTTTGCCGTTTGACCCGCTCAACCGTCTATCTCCTCGGTGAAACTTTGCGATCTCTGCGGCTATTCCTGGCGAGTCTTGCGGTGGGGCCTTCCCAAAACCCTAACCGCAAAGTGCGCGAAGATCTCGCAAAGAACGCAAAGCCCCCTGATCCTTGCTAGCTCAACGCCGCCTGCAATCCATCAATCAGCTTCTGGACGTTTTTCTTGCCCAGGGGTTCCAAAAGTCCTCCCGCGACCGATGCAAGACGTCCGAAGATCTGAGCTTCACCCTGCCAGGCAACCTTGGTACCCCCGTTTGCTTCGGACAAGTCAAAGCCCGCGGTGAACGATACGTTCCCTCCTGCAACACTGCCCTGACCTTTGTACTGAGCCCGCTGCGGGCGGTCAGCCTGCGTCAATTCCATTTTCACGTCGGCGGTGCCTTTGATATAGGAGATGCCAACGTTCACTCTCACGGCGAAGTGCGTTGCATCCTGCACTGACATGCTTTGAAAGTCAGGCAACAGCGGCGCAAACTTGTTCGGGTCCGTCAGGAAATCGTAAACGTTTTCCGGCTTGCGCTTGACCTCGAACTCGCCGTCCAGCTTGATCGCCATTGCGTCAGGCTCCCTTCACGTTCTGCGCCGCGAATTGGATGGCTTTCAAAACATTCTGATATCCGGTGCAGCGGCAGGTGTTGCCGGCAATAGCCTTGCGTATTTCTTTTTCATCGGGCCGTTGGTTCTTTGAGAGCAACTGGAGAGTCGAGAGCATCAAGCCGGGGGTGCAATATCCACACTGCAGGCCGTAGGCGTCACCGAACGCTTTTTGAATAGGATGCAGCTGACCGTCTCTTTCCAGACCTTCCACGGTGGTGACCTCGGCGCCGTCTGCCTGCACGGCAAACATAGTGCATGACTTGACTGCGGCGCCCTTCAGCAGCACGGTGCAGGCGCCACAGTATGTGGTGTCGCAGCCTACGTGGGTCCCGGTGAGATCGAGTTGCTCACGCAGCATTTCAACCAGCAGCATGCGCGGCTCGACATCCAGCGAATGGAGCTTGCCGTTGACCGTAACTTTGACCGCGACTTTGGCAATCGCGTCAGGCATAGAGATGGCTCACCTCGAGGTGTTCTCCGCGGGCGCGGCGCGCTGCGATATCGATCGCCCGCCGCACCAGCGCGCTAACCAGCGTGCGTTTGTATTCGGCGGAGCCGCGCATATCAGACTGCGGATCGGCGGCCGCACGGGCGGCTTCGGCGGCCGCGGAAAGTGTCTTCTCGGTGATTGGCTGGCCGCGCAGGGCGGCTTCGGCGTCTTTCGCTTTGATGGCGATCAGTCCAACACACCCCAGTGCGATGGCCACGTCTTTGCAAACACTGCCGTCCATTGTGAGCTGCACGGCGGCGCTGGCGGTGGGATAGACCGGAGCGGCACGCTTGAACGCGAGATAGGCTCCCCCGCTTCCCTTCACCGGAATATCGACAACGACTTCGCTGACAAGTTCGTCATGGGCTAGCACGGTGGTGTAGGCGTCTTGGATGAAATCCTCCAAATCGACGGTGCGTTCGCCATTCTTTCCCAGACATCGAACCTGTGTGACAAGAGTGCTGAGAACCACCGCCCAATCGCCACTGGGATCAGCTTCCGCCAGCGATCCGCCGATGGTGCCGCGATTGCGCACCTGCACGTCGGCAATGCCAGCGGCGCAGTCATGCAGGATGGGAACTTTGGCAGCGATGGCAGAGTTCTCGATGTCGGCGTGATGGGTCAGAGGCCCGAGGCGCAGCGTCCTGTTTTCGTCCTTTATATAGGAGGCTCCGGAAATAAAATTCAGGTCCACCAGGTGCGCCGGATTCGCGAAACGCAGCTTCATCAGGGGGATGAGGCTTTGACCACCAGCCAACAGCTTGGCTTCGTCCCCAAGTTGAGCCAGCATGGCTGAAGCTTCTTTCAATGATCCAGCACGGTGATAGTGAAACGCTCGCGGATACATTTCGAGTGACCGGAATCCACCCTGGGCTTCGTGAAACCAGCGTGGGCCACAAGCTTAGCAAAGGATTCGCTTCGCGACCACTCATTCAGGGAACAGGGCCCGGCCAGCACGACGAAAGCCAGGAGGGTTGGTTACCCCGGTGGCCGTTATCGTCTTGCTTGCGGGTGGAGAAAACTTCAAAATTCGAATCGAGCGACAAAGGAAGCAAACGCGTTTGCGGGTCATGCCATACGCCGATCGTCATAATAATCCACGGTGATGACCATGACTCCGGCGACGAAGCTACTTCTGCGGAAGTCGGCCTGCCTGCCGACGAAGCTCAGCGACGGCGTCCTCGGTTGCAGCACCGTGCCGGACAGTAATCCATTAGAATCAACCGAGGTCAGGAACTTGTCGACGAAAGTCAGAACTCGGGTCGAGTCACCAGCGAAGGACCTTGACGGGACTCGGTTGCCTCCGTCCCGCGAGGCAGCGTGCCGGCTGATTCGCTGCCCGGACGAAGAACTCCCCGAGTTGCTCGCAGCAGCCGTCGAAGCCAGGGAACGATTCAAGCCGGGAGTGATCACCTACTCGCGCAAAGTTTTTATTCCGCTGACAAACCTGTGCCGCGACTATTGTGGGTACTGCATTTTTCGGCGCGATCCCGGACAACACGGCGCCCATACCATGACGCCCGAAGAAGTGCTGGAAGTGGCGCGCGCCGGCGAGAAGTTGGGTTGCACGGAAGCCCTTTTCAGCCTGGGCGACAAGCCCGAACTCGCGTTCCCGGAAATGCGCGCGACCTTGCGACGGATGGGATACAACTCGACTTTGCACTATCTCGAAGCGATGTGCGAGTTGGTATTGCGAGAGACAGCATTGCTGCCGCATCCCAATCCTGGGTTGTTGAGCGCGGAATGGATTGCGCGCCTGGCAGCGGTTTCTCCCAGTATGGGTTTGATGCTTGAAACCACGAATCCTTCGCTACTAGATGCCGGAGCCGCGCATGACAACGCTCCTGACAAGCTTCCTGCAAAGCGGCTGCGCACGATCGAAGAGGCAGGCAAACAGGGAGTTCCATTCACCACCGGCTTGCTGATTGGGATCGGCGAAACTTCAGAAGACCGAGTCGATTCTCTGCTAGCGATTCGTGATCTGCACCAACGCTATGGTCACATTCAGGAAGTGATCATACAAAACTTCCGTGTGAAGCCCGAGATCCCCATGCGCGATTGGCCGGAGCCGACGCAAGGAGAAATGCTGCGAACGATTGCAGTCGCGCGTCTGCTGATGCCGGAAGTCAATCTTCAGGCTCCGCCCAATCTGACCGCTCCCAATTACGAAGATTTGCTCGATGCTGGCATCAACGACTGGGGAGGAATTTCGCCGCTTACGCCGGATTTCATCAACCCGGAAAGGCCCTGGCCACATCTCGACGAACTGCAGCGGCGCACGGAAGCCAAAGGATTCATTTTGCGGCAAAGGCTTCCAGTCTATCCGGAGTTTCTGCCAGCGGTGACGTCGCGCCCTGGCCTGCTGACGGACAAAGTACATGCGGCCTCCGACCTCCAATGTTATGCGCGGAGAGCAGCATGATCGTTGTGCTCACCGGCGGCACGGGAGGCGCAAAGTTCGTGGAGGGTCTGCGACAGGTGACACCCGCGGACGACCTCACGTTTGTGGTCAACACTGGAGATGACTTGCAATGGTGGGGTCTGTACGTTGCTCCAGATCTGGACTCGATCACCTACGCGGTGTCAGGTTTGCTCAGCCGGGAACGGGGCTGGGGAGTGAAGGGCGACACATTCTTCTGCCTGCAGGCGATGGGCGAATTGGCCGAGCCGATCTGGTTCCATGTTGGCGACCGCGACCTCGCGGTTCATCTGCTGCGTTCCAAGATGCTGACCGAAGGAAAAACTCTGACCGAAGCGACCAAAGAAATCTGTGCCAAGCTGGGCGTGCAGGGGCGCATCCTGCCCATGAGCGACTCGCGGGTCGAGACCAGGATTGACACACCGTTAGGCGAACTCAGCTTTCAGGAATATTTTGTGCAGCGCTGGTATCAGGACCCGGTGAAGGCGGTACGATTTGCGGGAGCAACCGAGGCCGAACCCGCGCCCGGCGTAGTGGAGGCGATTATGTCCGCCCGCGCGGTGATTCTCGCGCCGAGTAATCCGAGCACGAGCATCGGCCCGATCCTCTCCGTGCCCGGCATCCGGGATGCACTCCGAAAAACGGAAGCCACAGTGGCTGCCATCAGCCCGATTGTGGGCGATGCAGCGGTCTCCGGTCCGGCAGGAGTTCTTATGGCAGCGCAAGGGTTTCCGGTTTCGATTGGCGGAGTGGCACGGGCTTATGAGGATTTCCTCGACATTCTGATCGCTGACCTGCGCGACGCCGAAGCCGCCAAGCAGCTTACCCGTCCGGGACTGCGGGTACACTGTACCAACACCATCATGCGGAATTCCGACGACAAGGCCAAACTGGCGAGAACCGTGCTTGCCCTGCTGACAGCGGAGAGCGCGGCTAGGGCCGGAGCGGAGCATTCATGATTCTGGTTCCGGTGAAGAACTTGTCGTATGCAAAGCAGCGGCTGGCCTCACTGCTGGACCAGGACACTCGGACGGAACTGGCGCAGACTATGCTGCTCGACGTGCTCGAGACTCTGGCTTCGTGGGTGGGCCGGCCTAAAGTTGCGGCGGTCACCAGCGACCCGTTCGCAGGCGATTTGGCGCGGCGCTTCGGGTTTGAAGTGATTCACGACTCTGCCAACCGTAGCGAGACCGACGCGATTGAAATGGCGACCCGGGTTTGCGAAGCACGCGGAGTAGATTTCACGTTGGTGATTCCCGGGGATGTTCCTCTGATGCAGGCGTGTGAACTGGAAAACATTATAGAGTCGGCGCCTGATCAAGGATCCGTGCTGTCTCCCGCTTCCGACGGGCGCGGCACGAATGCGGCATTTCGGCGGCCAGCTGGACTGTTTCCCCTGCGATTTGGCAACGACAGCTTCAAGCCGCATCTGGCAGCAGCGCGTGCTACCGGAATGCCGGTGGTGGTGCTGTCGCTTCCGGGCACCGCACTGGATGTTGACAGTCCGGCTGACTTACGCCGATTGGCGGATTCGCCCGGCCAGACCCGTTCGCAGCTCATGGTTCGGAGCTTCGACCTGACCGATATCCCTCTGGCAGCAAACGAATAATGACCAGGTCATCTCCGCCTCGAGGGTTGCAGGTTTTGCCCGTTCCCTTCTCCGAGGAGATTCGCCACGGCGACTCGCTGGTACAGAAACTTCTAGGAGCTTTGAAAAGCAACAGGTTGTCGCTGAAAGCTGGCGACATTCTGATCGTCAAGCATAAGATCGTGTCGAAAGCCGAAGGCCAGTTGGTGGAACTGGACAAGATTAAGCCTTCCCCAAGTGCTCGGGCTTGGGCGCGGCGATACAAAGTTGATGCCAGGGTCATCGAACTGGCGCTGGCCCAGAGCCGGCGGGTGGTGCGGCGCAAGCGCGGCGTGTTGATCACAGAAACTCTCCACGGCATGGTCTGCGCGAACAGTGGAGTGGATGTTTCGAACGTCGATGGTGGTCGCCACGCTCTGTTGCTACCCCGCAACCCTGACGCCTCGGCGGCAGGGTTGCATCGTGAGTTGAAGAAACGGCTGCGGCGGTCGATTCCCGTGATCATTACTGATTCTTTCGGGCGGCCATGGCGGGAAGGGCTCACCGAAGTCGCGATTGGCGTGGCGGGTATGCAGGCATTGCACGACTACCGCGGCGATCATGACCCCTGCGGCTATCCTTTGCGCGTTAGTATTGAAGCGGTGGCTGATGAACTGGCTTGCGCCGCGGGGCTGGTTTGCGGCAAGCTGGCTCGCACACCGGCGTGCGTTGTGCGTGGATTCAAGTACCGGCCAGCACCGGGGCGAGCCCGTGACTTGATTCGCCCGGCAGCGACGGACTTGTTTCGTTAAGCTTGCGAAGGAGAATTTGTGACTCGATGGTTGGCGCAGTCTGAACTCGAGAGTTTCCCAGCCCTGGAGTGGCAGGATGTTGCTCCGCGCGTGAACACCGGCGTGCAGGCTGCCATCGAGCAAGTAATGGAAACCTTGGATGGCGGCACGCTCACGCGGGAACAGTGCCTGCTGTTGGCGAACTCGGAGGGCGACGACCTGCTGGGCCTGCTGGTGGCCGCGAACCATTTGCGGCGTGAACTCTCCGGCAATCTGGTGACCTACGTCGTAAATCGCAACATCAACTTCACCAATGTGTGTTTCGTGGGCTGCAAATTTTGCGCCTTCAGCCGCGGTCCACGGGAGGCGGATACGTATTTTCTGACTCCGGATCAGGTAGGGCAAAAAGCGCTTCAAGCATGGGAAATCGGTGCCACCGAAGTTTGTATTCAAGGCGGCCTGCCCCACGGACTTCCGCCCTTCTACTATCGCGACATTCTGCGCGCGGTGAAGAAGGTGACGCCGCGGATGCACATCCATGCCTTTTCGCCGATGGAGATAGTCTACGGCGTGGAACTCACAGGCATGCCGCTTGGCGATTATCTCTGCATGCTGCGCGACAACGGACTCGACACGCTGCCCGGCACAGCAGCCGAGGTTCTCGACGACGAGGTTCGTTTCGTTCTTTCCCGCAACAAGCTCACAACTGAGCAATGGAAGCAGGTAATCCGTACAGCGCATGGATGCGGCATTCGCAGCACCTCAACGCTGATGTATGGGCACGTAGAAACCACTGAGCATTGGGTCAATCAACTGCTGTTGTTGCGGCAAATCCAAGGAGAGACAGGCGGCTTCACCGAGTTTGTACCGCTGGGCTTTGTGCATCAGAACACGCTGCTTTTTCATCAGGGAATTGCTCGCCCCGGACCAACGCTGGCTGAGCATCTCAAGATTCATGGGTTAGCGCGGTTGTTGCTGGCGGGCGCAATCAACAATATTCAAGTGTCGTGGGTCAAGCTGAACCGCAGCTTGTCGCGACTCTGCTTGCAGGCCGGCGCGAACGACTACGGCGGAACACTGATGGAAGAAAATATTTCCCGCGAAGCGGGGGCGACCGCCGGTCAGTACACTAGCCCCGCGGATTTCCAGTCACTAATTCTCGAAGCCGGGCGAATTCCCGCGGAACGCAACACCACCTATACCAGAATCAACATCAAGATGCCGCTAGAGGAACTGGTGGCGGAGCAAGCCCTGGAACCGGAGTTTGCATGAGTCGCACCATCGCAGTTCTCGGGGGCACGGGAGCGGAAGGCTTCGGTCTGGCCTTGCGCTGGGCGATTGCAGGTGAGACTGTGATCATCGGCTCGCGCGACGCCAAGCGCGCACAGGAAGCCGCGGACAGAATCAAGCTGCGAACTGGCGCAAGTGCAAACGTCTCCGGGATGGAAAATGCCGTCGCTTGCGCCGCCGCAGACCTCGTGGTGCTCACGATTCCTTTTGAAAGCCAGGCAGCTCTGCTCAAACAGTTGAAACCCGTGTTTCGTGCGGGAACCATCGTGGTGGACGCAACTGTCCCGTTGGCCGCCAGCGTTGGCGGACGCGCCAGCCGCACTCTCGGCGTCTGGCAAGGCTCGGCGGCGCAGCAGACTGCGGAACTGCTTCCGAGCGGCGTTACTGTCGTCGCCGCATTCCAAAATATTGGCGCAGAAATACTGAACGCCGAGGGGCCCGTGGACTGCGATGTGCTTGTGTGCAGCGACCAAGCGGAAGCCAGCGAAACCGTTCGCTCTCTGGCTGCGAAGATTCCTGGAGTTCGCGCCATTGACGGGGGCAAACTGGAAAACGCGCGCATTCTCGAACAAATCACGGCACTCCAGATCGGGCTGAACATCCGCCACAAAGGACACTCTGGGATTCGCATCACCGGTTTGCCTCCCGCCGCCTATACCGAGCGTTAACTTCCTCTGTGTTCTCCGTGTCCTCTGTGGTTACAATCCTCGCAGGCTAAACAGCAATGGTGACTCCCAACAGCCGCGCCGCCGTCGAATTCCGCAACGTTTCCTATGGCCTGAATGGTGGCTCTGAAGTGCTCCGCGATCTGAATCTGGAAATTCGCCACGGCGAAACTCTGGTGCTACTGGGACGAAGCGGCTCCGGAAAAACCACCACGTTAAAGTTGATCAATCGTCTGCTCACGGCAACCGAGGGTGAAATTCGTGTGGATGGACGACCGCTGCGTGATTGGGATGTGATCCGCCTGCGGCGCATGATCGGTTACGTTATCCAGGAGGTTGGCCTGTTTCCTCACTACACCGTGGAGCGCAACATCGGTCTGGTTCCGAAGATCGAGGGCTGGCCACGGGACCGTATCCGCCAGCGCGTGAAGGAACTGCTGATCCTGGTTGGACTGGAAGCGCAGATCGCATCACGCTACCCCCGTGAGCTTTCTGGTGGGCAGCGGCAAAGAGTCGGCGTGGCGCGGGCGCTGGCCGTTGATCCCCCTTTCCTTTTGATGGACGAACCTTTCGGCGCGCTGGACCCTCTGACCCGCGTGGAATTGCAGCGTGAGTTTCTGGCTTTGCAGAAACGCTTGCAAAAGACAGTTGTTTTCGTAACTCACGATCTACGAGAGGCGTTGCTGCTCGGCTCGCGCATCGCGTTGCTGGAAGCGGGTCGACTGGTTGCAGTTCACACGAAGCAGGAGTTTATGGCTTCGAAAGATCCGCTGGTGGTCGCATACAAGCAGGCATTCGACACGGGCCTTGGAGAGCACTCATGAACCTCTTGCAATTCATGTTGCAAAACCATGTGGAAGTGTTCGAACTCACACTTGAGCATCTATGGCTGGTGGCGATCTCGACCGGACTGGCGGTCCTCCTGGGAATTCCGCTGGGCATTCTGATCACGCGCCGCCCGTGGCTCTACAAGCCAATCCTGGGAAGCGCAAACATTATTCAAACCATCCCGAGCCTTGCGCTGTTTGGTTTTCTGCTGCCTGCGCCATGGATTGGCGCGCGTGCAGACCGCCTCGCAATTCTCGCTCTCATGCTGTACGCGTTGCTGCCACTGATTCGCAACACGTACGCCGGCATCAAAGGCGTGGATCCCGCAGTGGTCGAAGCCGGACGCGGTATGGGATTGACGGACTGGCAGCTGCTTTTTCAGGTCGAGTTGCCGCTGGCATTGGGGGTGATCATCGCGGGCGTACGGGTTGCGACGGTGATCTCAGTTGGTCTTGCCACTATTGCCGCGGCCATCGGCGCCGGGGGGTTGGGCGAGTACATTTTTCGGGGCCTCGCCATGGTGAACAACTCGGTGATTCTAGCGGGTGCAATTCCGGCTGCGCTGATGGCCTTAACGGCTGACGTAGGGCTGGGATGGTTGGAACGAAAGCTCAGCCCCCATTGAGGACCAACAACCACGAACTGGTGTTCAATTCTTCTTCGCGGCGAATGGAAAGAGTGATTCGAAACTTCTCAATTGTGCTTTGCACCACGCTACTTATCTCTTGCGGACCTCCCCGCGAGAATCGCATTGTCGTCGGCTCTAAGAACTTTACCGAACAGTTGATCCTGGGTGAGATCATTGCGCAGCAAATTGAGGCCCAGACGAAGTTGCCAGTCGAGCGGCGTTTCTATCTAGCCGGAACCTACATCTGCCAGCAGGCGATTCTTGCGGGACGGATCGACGTCTATCCCGAATACACGGGCACAGCGCTGACGGCGGTGCTGAAGCGGAAGCCGGAAGGTGGCGGCGACACCGTTTACCGGCAGGTGAAGAATGAATATTCCAAGCAATTTAATCTCAGCGTAGGGTCAACTCTCGGGTTTGACGATACTTTCGCCATCGAGATTCGCGGTGAGGATGCGCGAAAGCTCGGGCTAAGGACCATTTCCCAAGCCGCGGCTTACACGCCGAAGTGGCGGGCAGGGTTTGGTTATGAATTCATGGAGCGTCCGGACGGCTACAAAGGTCTCGCGGCAACTTACGGTCTGCGCTTCGCCGAGCCTCCGAGAATCATGGATCTTGGCCTGCTCGCGCGAGCTCTGAAAAACAAGCAAGTGGACCTGATTGCCGGCAACAAGACGGACGGCCTGATTCCCACTCTGGATCTGTTTGTTCTCGAAGACGACCACCATTACTTTCCTCCGTATGAAGCTGTTCCCATCGTTCGAGCGGAGACCCTTGCGCGGCATCCTGAGGTAGGGCAGGCATTAGATGAGCTGGCGGGCAAAATCTCCGACGATGACATGCGGCGGCTTAACTATGCCGTGGACGGAAAGCACCGGGATGTGAAGGAAGTGGTGAAGGAATTCCGGCGGATGAAAGGCTTGTAACATCGGCGAACGGGACGCCCGCTCAACAGCCGCCCTGGACAGGCTACATCAACCACAACGCATCCACGTCCACAATCACTTGCGTGCGTGGAATCTTCTGCTGGGCCGCGTAAGCCAACATCGTGCGTAGCAGCGCATTGAGCTTCTCTCGGCTGGCCGACTTCAGCACGAAGTGATAACGATAGTCGCGCTTCAACCGCACAATCGGTGCGGCGGCCGGGCCGAGAACGCGGATTCCTTCATGGCGCGTTTTCTCGAACCATTTGCCCAATACGCCGGACCAGGTCAGGGCTTCATCGAGCTTGGCGCTTCTCACCAGAACATTCGCCAGCGAACTGTAGGGTGGATAGTGCATCCAACTGCGGAAGCGCAGTTCTTTCTCATAGAAACCGGCGAAGTCGTGGTGGGCGGCATATTGCACGGCGTAATGATCCGGGAAGAAAGTTTGCAAGACCACTTTTCCCGGAGTCTGCCCGCGCCCGGCGCGTCCCGCCACTTGAGTTAGAAGCTGGAAGGTTCGTTCGGCGGCGCGGAAGTCGGGAAAGCCCAAAGCTGCATCGGCTCCTACCACGCCGACGAGAGTCACGCCGTGAATGTCATGTCCCTTGGCGATCATCTGGGTTCCCACCAGCAAGTCGAGTTCGCCCTGGTTCAGCGCGTTGAGCGCGCTCTCGAAATCGTCGCGGCCACGGACGGTGTCCCGGTCCAGTCGTCCAATGCGGGCTTGCGGAAACAAGCCGTGAAGCAATTCTTCCAGCTTCTCCGACCCAGTCCCGAGAAACTGCACATATTCACTGCCACACTCGCCGCAAACCTTCGGCACGGGCGTCATGAAGCCACAGTAGTGGCAAACCATGCGATGCGAGCGCTTGTGGTGGGTCATGGCAATGGCGCAATTTCTGCACTCCAGGTGGCTGCCGCAGGCCCGGCAAAGTACTAACGGAGAGTATCCGCGGCGATTGAGCAGAACCATGACTTGTTCTTTGCGTTCGAGCCGCTGTCTGATCTCTTCAGTGAGCTTTCGGGAGATCACTTGCTCGTGTCCAGTCTCCTGAAATTCTTGTCGCATATCGATGATTTCAACTTCCGGGAGCGGCCGCTTCTCCACACGGTCGGGCAATTCAAGCAATGTGTATTTGTGCTTAGTGGCATTGAAATACGACTCGAGCGAAGGCGTTGCCGATCCTAGGACAACAACCGCATTCGCCATCTTGGCCCGCACTACGGCCACATCGCGCGCGTGGTAACGTGGCGTTTCCTCCTGTTTGTAAGAAGAATCCTGTTCTTCGTCGACGATCACCAAGGCTAAGTCCGACACCGGGGCAAAAACGCCGGAGCGGGTCGCTACCACGATGCGGGCATCCCCACGCTTGATGCGGTGCCACTGCTCGGCACGTTCCTGGTCGGAGAGAGCGGAGTGCAGGAGCGCGACTTCATCCCCGAAGACTTGGTGAAGATTCGCGGCGGCCGCCGGGGTGAGCCCGATCTCCGGCACCAGCATGATGGCCGAGCGCCCGGCTTCGAGCACCGACCGCATGGCTGCCTGATAGACGGCGGTCTTGCCTGATCCTGTGACCCCGTGCAGTAACATGCCGGAGAATTTTCCAGTCGCAACCTCGCCGCGAATGCGGGCCAGCGCGTTTTCCTGCGCGGAGTTGAACTGAAAGTCCAGCGGCAGCGGCCCGGCCTTCATGCTTGAAACAGCGAATTCGGCTGGCTCAGTAATGATTTCCACCAGCCCGCGTTTCACCAGTGTCGCCAATGTCGTGCGCGGAACTTCCAGCGCCTGCAGCGTCTCTACCGCAACCCTTCCCCCGGCGGCGGCCAGGGTATTCACGATTACTTCTTGATTGGCGTTGAGTCTGCCCTCGGCAGCCTTCAGCAATGCGACTTTGGCGGTGCGCTGTGCGTCGCGGGCATGGGACAAGTCTTCGCGGGCAATCCATTTCTTGCGAACCATGCCGTCGAGGACGGGTTTCGCGATGTGAGTAGCGGCGCGGAGGGTCTCCTCGCGTGCCATCTCGCCTTCCCCGAGGTAGTCGAGCACGCGAAACTCAGCCAACTGCTCCTGGGGGGTCCTGCGGGCGCGAGCTGACGACCCCGACGTTCCCGCCAAATGAAGCGCTGCGCGGCCTGCATCGGCGATGCGGTAGCCGATCATCCGTTTGAATTCTGCCGCCAGCGGAAGCATGCTGCGGAAAACCTCGCCCAAGGGCGCGAGATAGTAGTCGGCAATCCATTTGCCGAGGCGCGTTAGTTGATCATCGAGAACTGGTGCCGCGTCCAGCACACTAATGATGTTCTTTGCCTGGACTTTGGGCGCGCGTCCGTGTAGCTCCGTGACCACGCCGGAGACGCGCTGCTGGCGGAACGGAACCAGCACCCGCCCGCCCACCACCGGGGCCATCCCGTCGGGAACGCGGTAGGTGAATGCAGCGTCGAAGGGACCGGGTACGGCTACGTCGCAGAATTCAGGCATGGTGTTGATAAGGAACGGTGTTACCCTAGCCAGGCTCGACCGCGAGCATCCCGCCGCCCGGTTCCAGCTATGCTAACAGCGTCAGTCCGTCCGCCCGAGAAGACAGGAATTTTACAAACCGCTGACAAATCCTCTTCCAAGCCGACCTACTATGTTGGCGATTCGCAAGGTGCTCTGGGCTAGTGGAGTTGGGGCCGAACCGGGCATACAGCGTGGCCCAAGACATTTTCATCAATTCTTAAGGAGACTCAATATGCAACGATGGTTCAATCGCAGTTTCGCTTTAATCGCTTCGCTCGGGCTGGTTGTCATGTTTTCCGGCGTGGCCCTCGCGCAGTACACCAACACCGTGCTGGACTCAAACGTGCCCGGCCAGGGACAACTCGACCCCCTGCTGATAAATGGTTGGGGGTTGGCCTATCTGTCGGGCGGAGCATTCTGGGTCAGTGACGAAGGAAGTGGCTGGTCCACGCTTTACGACGGCAGCGGGAACCGGCAGAGCCTGCAAGTACTCATCCCCGCGGCGAACGGCCTTACCGGGGGCTCGCCTACCGGGATCGTGGCCAACGCTTCTCAGGAGTTCCTGGTAAAGAATTGGCCCTCAAACTTCATTTTTGCGACTCTGGACGGAACCATCAGCGGCTGGTCGCCAATCTCTAACCCCACGCAGGCCATCATTGCGGTCAACAATAACAGCACGGGAGCGAGCTATACGGGTCTGGCCATCACCAACAAGCCTTCCGGGAACATGATTTACGCCGCCGACACTGCCAACGGTAAGATCGACATGTACGACGGCACTTTCACTCTGGTCAAGTCTTTCACGGATACCAGCCTCCCGAAGAACGCAGTGCCCTTTGGCATTCAGGACATTGACGGCCATCTCTTGGTCGCTTATTGCGACGCGTCCGGCGGCCCTGGCGGCGTCATTGACGTGTTCACCGAAGATGGTGTGTTTGTGAAGCATTTCACAAAAGGCACTCCGCTGAACCAGCCTTGGGGAATGGCACTTGCGCCCAGCGATTTCGGGCCGCTAAGCAATACCTTGCTTGTTTCCAATAACCTCAACAGCGTCGGCGACATCAATGGTTTCAATATCAAGACCGGGAAATTCGTCGGTACGGTGACTTCGTCCAACGGGAAACCGATCCATATCGACCAGATTTGGGGCATCGAGTTCGGGGGGGGAAGCGCATTGAACGGCCAGAAGAACCAACTTTTCTGGGCAGCGGGTCCACTTAACAACGTAGACGGCGCGTTCGGCGTCATTGCACCGCAGTAATTGGCGCTGGTGGTTTGTTGAAATGTAATCGGGCCGGACACGCCTCGAGTGCGCGGCGTCGTCCGGCTTCTTTTTGCACGACGAACCAGCAAATTTCGGGAGCGCAGTTCGTTACTTTCAAATGCCCCATACCTGCCGCTGCACTAGCGAGACGTGACCCCGCCTGCTAACATCCGTCTAGATGCCCGCTCGGAAACCCACAAGAACAAGCAAAGCCCGAACCGCGGTGCGTACCCAAGCTCCGCGCGAGGGACGTGCGCCGGCTGAACTGGTCATCATTACGGGTATGAGCGGATCGGGGAAAGCCTCCGTGCTGAAGGCTTTCGAGGATCTGGGGTACTACTGCGTAGACAATCTGCCGGTTGCGTTGATTCCGCGCTTTGCCGAGTTGGTGGGCCAATCCTCGGAAATTAGGAGCACGGCGCTGGTGGTGGATGTGCGCGAAGGGGCACAACTGGAAGACTTACCGGAAATCGTAAAGTCGGTCAAGCGCATGCTGCCGACCAAAATGATTTTTCTGGAAGCAGCCGACGCGATATTGGTGCGCCGTTTCAGCGAGACTCGCCGACCGCATCCACTGGGGAGAGATACACCCGTCAAGGCGTCTCTGACCGCGGAACGCCGCCACTTGCGGGCAATTCGAGCGTTGGCTGACTTGGTCATCGACACCTCCAAGTTCAACGTTCACGAACTAAGGGCTTACATAACCGAACGTTTTCAAAAGCGCGAGTCGGACAGGTCGGGCAAGAACATTCTGGTCTCCTGCGTGAGCTTCGGCTTCCGGCATGGTGTGCCGGAAGATGCAGATCTGGTGTTCGATGTGCGCTTTCTCCCGAACCCGCATTTTGTACCGGAATTCCGGCCTCTGACCGGGCGCGATCCGAAGGTTGCGAAGTACATTCGCTCATTCCCCCAGACCCGGGAGTTCATCAAGCGGATTTCGGGTCTGCTCATCTATCTGTTGCCTCACTACATTCGGGAAGGCAAGAGCTATTTGACGATCTCTTTCGGCTGCACCGGCGGCCAACACCGATCCGTAATGATCGCTGAAGACGTACGCAAACAGCTGCGGAAAGCGGGCTACCGGGTAAAGGTGGTTCACCGGGATAGTCCGGGGTAGAGAACCGTCGTTGGTCGATGGTCGTTAGCCGACGACCAACGACTCAAGTAGAATGAAACCTTGCTACGCAAGCTGATTCCATTCGCGGCAGGCCGCGCCTGGCTGCGCATGGGGAGCCCCCGATGCGGCAACTGACACGTCTCGTCCGTTATGTGCTGCCCTATCTGCTGCAGTTGGTGCCCGGGGTGTTGCTGTTGGCTGGGGTCGGTTTCCTGGAAGCATTCCGCTTGGTGCTGGTCAAACCGATCCTGGATCGCGTGCTGAACCCATCGTCCGGCTCCGACAATATTCAACTCTTCACCATCCCGCGCACGAATCACGTGGTTTATCTGCAGCAATTTGTTCCGTCGCACATGCACAACGCCTGGACGATTGTGGCCTATGCGCTGGTAGCGTCAACCGTTCTGAAGGGCATTTTTGACTACGGCGGCACTTACCTGGTGAACCATGCCGGCTTCGGCATGATCACTGACTTGCGTAATGATCTTTACAACTCAGTACTGCGACGCTCAGCCGCCTTTTTTCAGAGGCACACGACCGGGACTCTTATCTCGACCATCATCAACGACATTGAACGAGTGCAGTACGCCATGTCGAGCGTGCTGGCGGAATTCTTGCAACAGTTCTTCACCTTTCTCTTCACGGCCGTGGCCGTGGTCTTCCTGGGGCGCAATCTGGCTTGGGTGCTGTTGTTGTTTATCCCTTTCATTATTTTCTCGGCAGTCAAGATCGGACGCCGCGTGCGTCACACCACTCGGCGGGGCCAGGATAAGCTGGCCGACATTCAGAATATTTTGCATGAGACGATCACCGGCAACCGCATCGTGAAGGCCTTCAGCATGGAGTCCTGGGAGATTGCGCGTTTCCGCAAGGCCGCGGGCCGGCTGTTCCGCGCCAATCTGCGCTCGGTGGCGGCAGCGGCGATCAGTTCGCCTTTGATGGACATTTTTGGAGCCATTGCCATTGCCCTATTGCTGCTGCTGGGCCGCCAGAAGATCGTCCATAACGAATTTACCTTAGGAGCGTTTGGCGCATTTATCGCCGCGGTGTTCAGCCTTTACAATCCCGTCCGCAAGTTTGCTCTCTTCAACAACAATCTCCAGCAGGCCCTCGGCGCCTCCTCCGAAATCTTCAAGTTCATGGACACCCAGGACCAGATCCGTGAAAAGCCCGGTGCGCAGCCCTTGCCACCGTTCTCGGGCAGCATTCGTTTTGAAAATGTGTGCTTCTCCTACGACGGGAACGGCGAGGAGAGTCGAGAGATTTTGCGCGACATCGATTTGGAGGTGAACGCCGGCGAGGTTCTGGCCGTAGTGGGATCGAGTGGCGCGGGCAAGACCACGCTGGTCCATCTGATTCCCCGCTTCTTCGACGTTAGCTCCGGCCGCATCCTGATTGACGGCCGCGATGTCCGCGACACTACCCTGGCTTCGCTGCGTTCGCAGATTGGCGTAGTGTCTCAGGATACAGTCCTTTTCAACGACACGGTGCGCAACAATATCGCTTATGGACAGCCGGATGTTCCCCAAAAGATGGTCGAGGAGGCGGCGAAGGCTGCCTTGGCCCATGATTTCATTCTGGGGCTGCCATCGGGTTATGACAGCGTGATCGGAGAGCGCGGCGTACGGCTTTCCGGGGGCGAGCGGCAGCGCCTTGCGATTGCTCGCGCCTTGCTGAAGAATGCCCCCATATTGATTCTTGACGAAGCCACTTCTGCGCTGGACAGCGAATCGGAGTCGCTGGTGCAGTCCGCCCTGCATAACCTGATGACCGGGCGTACCGTGGTCGTGATCGCGCACCGTTTGTCCACGGTGCGAAGGGCAGACCGCATCGTTGTGTTAGAGAATGGGGCCATCTCGGATATTGGCTCTCACGAAGATCTGATGAAGAAGCTCGGCACTTACCGGCGCTTGTACGATCTACAATTCGTGGACCTGGAGCCGGCAAGACAGAGTGCGGCTCCGGTGGGTAACGACTGATATGACCATGCGCTCCATGACCGGCTTCGCCCAAGTAAAAGGACAAATCAACAGCCAGCTCAGCTTTACGCTTTCACTTAAGTCGGTGAATCACCGTTTTCTGGACTTGCACTTCCGCATGCCGTCGGATAGCGACGATCTGGAAATGAAACTTCGCCGCCGCCTGAAGGAAAAGTTGGCGCGCGGCCACGTCGAGTTGACTCTGAGCCTGGAGCGAGGCGCAACTGAGAACTTTTCTCTCAATCGGGAGTTGGTGGGCGGGTACATTCAGGCGTTTCGGGCCGCGGCGGCGGAGTTCGGGCTGGCAGCGGATCCCGACCTCAATGTCGTGCTGCGCATCCCGGGTGCGCTGGAGTCGGCGGTCTTGCCTGCCGATGGTGAAGTGGGGCCAGTGGTACTCGCTAAGATGGAGGACGCCCTCGCCCGACTGAACCAGATGCGTGAAGAAGAAGGGCGCGGCACCGAGCGGGAACTGCGGCAGCGTATGGCCGGCGTTCAACGGGCCAGAGAAGAAGTCGAAAAACATCGCCAGGCGACGTTGCGGACTTATGCTGACCGGCTAAAAACTCGGTTACAGGAACTCATTGGCTCCCAGATCGAACCGGAGCGGATTTTGCAGGAAGCGGCGCTGCTGGTGGATCGCAGCGACATTCAGGAGGAGTTGGTTCGCCTGAATGCACACGTCGAGCATTTCCTGGGCTTGCTCGACGAAGGCGGTGAAGTGGGCAAGAAGCTGGATTTCCTGTTGCAGGAGATGAACCGCGAGGCCAACACGCTGCTGTCGAAGACCTCGGGACTGGCGGGTGAGGCCTTGAAGATCACCGAGTCTGGGTTGTCGATGAAGGCCGATATTGAGAAGGCCCGCGAACAGGTGCAGAACCTCGAATGACCACGGTTTACATCATTTCGGCGCCGTCGGGCTCGGGTAAATCTACACTGGTGGACAAGGTTCGCCAGATTGTCCCGGGGCTGGATTTTTCCATTTCCTATACCACAAGGCTGCCACGCGGCAACGAGCAAAACGGCCGGGAGTATTTCTTCATCGCACGCGAAGAATTCGAGAAGATGATCCGCCAAGATGAGTTTCTGGAGTATGCCGAGGTTTTCGGCAATTATTACGGTACTGCCAGGGAGGTTCTGGAGAAGGCCCGGAAAGGCGAACACGACTTGCTGCTCGACATCGACGTGCAAGGCGCGGCACAAATCAAGGGCAAACTCCCGGGCGCTGTGAGCATCTTTATTTTGCCGCCTGACCGCAGGACGCTGGAGTCGCGCCTGCGGAAGCGTAGTCTGGATGCGGAGAAGGTCATCCAAAACCGCTTGGCCACGGCCAGTGGTGAGATTGAGAATTACATGAAATACGACTATATTCTGATTAACGACCGTCTGGAAGAATCGGTCGAGACGCTGAAAGCGATTCTTCTGGGAGAACGGTTGAAAGGTTCAGGAAGGCAGTTATCGGTTGCCGACGAGGACCTGCTGGCCAAAGCCGAGCGCTGCCGTTTAGACAACGTGCGGGAACGCTTGCAGCCGATCCTGGCTTCGTTTCGGCAACCGCAACCCCCGGTGGACGTTAGTAACAAGGGAGAACACCATGAAGTTGATAGAAGGATTTGACAGCAACTATCGCTACATTTTGGTGGCGGCTCGCAGAGCCAGACAATTGCAGGGCGGCGCGCCGCCGGTGATTGATACCAGTTCCCGCAAACCCTGCCGCATTGCGCAGGATGAAATTCGCGCCGGCAAGGTGAAGTGGCTGATTCCGGAGACTCCCCGGTCGCCGGCAGAGATTGCCAACGAAACCCTGGAAAAGGCTCTAGGGCAGGACTAGCGCTGTTTTATGAAAGTGGCACTCGGCGTCAGCGGGGGAATTGCGGCGTATAAAGCTGCGGAGATCGTTCGCCTGCTGCAGGAACGCAGCATCCGGGTGCAGGTCATCATGACGCGCGCCGCGCAAGAGTTTGTGCGGCCTCTCACTTTCGCAGCTCTTTCCGGTGAAAAAGTTATTACCGACATGTTCACCGCGGGGGACGAGCAGCCCAATATCGATTCCGCGGTGGAGCACATTGCTGTAGCGCAATCGATCGATGCTTTGTTGGTAGCGCCGGCAACTGCCGACGTTCTGGCCCGCTTCGCGCAGGGAATTTCCTCCGATTTTCTTTCCACACTGTATCTGGCCACCACCGCTCCCGTGGTCGTCGCTCCCGCCATGAATGTGAATATGTGGAACCATCCGGCGACACAGGCGAATCTCGAGATTTTGAGAAAGCGGGGAGTGCGGGTGGTCGAGCCGGGCGAAGGGTATCTCGCGTGCGGAATGACAGGCCCGGGACGGTTGGCAGAAAACGAACTGATTGTCGCCGCGACTCTGGAAGCACTCGGCGCTTCGCAGGAACTGGCGGGTGAGACAGTGCTGATCACCGCTGGGCCGACGCAAGAGAAGATTGATCCCGTCCGTTATTTGACCAATCGATCCAGCGGACGCATGGGATATGCCCTGGCTGAGGCTGCGCTGCGGCGTGGAGCACGCGTGCTGCTGGTGAGCGGGCCCACAGCGCTAACGCCGCCCGGCGCGGCGGAAGTCACGCGCGTGGAATCTGCTGAAGAAATGCGCCAGGCTGTGCTGAGACTCTTGCCGCAGGCAACCATCGTCGTTAAGACTGCGGCGGTGGCTGACTATCGGCCGAAATCTACGGCTTCCCAGAAGATAAAGCGCACCGGACCGATGTCGCTCGAACTTGAGCCGACAGCCGACATCCTGAGCGAAGTGGCGCGCCACAAGCAATCGCAGATTGTGGTCGGCTTTGCCGCCGAGACCCAGAATGCCCTCGAGAATGCCCGCAAGAAGCTGGCGACGAAATCGCTCGACGCGATTGTCGTCAATGACGTCTCGCGCGAGGGCGTCGGCTTCGATTCCGACCGCAACGCTGTCACCATCATCACTCAGCATGAAGTGGTCGAAGTGCCTGAGACTACGAAGTGGGAAGTGGCGCAGCGGGTGCTTGACCAGGTGGTGCGGCTGCGCGAGCGGAAGGCGGCGTTGAAGAGCTAGAGACAAAGTGGTCGGGAGCGCTTGGCAATGACTCGGCGAAAAGAACCGTTCCTCCGAAGGCTTCGAAATGCTGCGCTTGTGCTCGTTGTTCTGCCGCTTGTCCTGCCTCTTGCATTGATTACGCTAGCTCTGTACCTGCCGTACCTAATCGCTTTGTACATGCTGGTTTGGGCATTGTGGCTTCCACGGGGGAAAGACACCTTGCTTGTGTATTCAGACAGCACCATATGGCACGATTACATGGTGTCGGAAATATTGCCGCTGGTGCGGGAGCGCGCCGTTGTTCTGAATTGGTCAGAACGGAAGAAGTGGCCGAGATGGTCATTTGGAGTCCACCTATTTCGCACGTTTGGCGGAAACCGAGAGTTTAATCCACTCGTTGTGCTGTTTCGGCCATTCCGTCAAGCAAGAACTTTTCGTTTCTGGGTGCCCTTCAAGGATTGGAAACGGGGCTACAAAGAGCCTGTAGAGCGACTACGTCGAGAGCTATTGGCGGTGCTCTGATTAACCCGCTGCCTTTCCACTCACTTTCCTGATACTCTCGTTCGAACATGCCCCGCATGCTCGATCCCCAACTCAAGCGCGATCTCACTGAACGTGTCCGCTACTACCGCGAATTGGGGATTTACGACCTTTATCAGCGGTCAGTCGATGGGCCGACACTAGAATCTTCCCAGGAACTCCAGCCGGAATCACGAGACGAAATGACCCTCAAAAGCAAAGCTGCCGTAGCGGTCGCTGTATTCAGCACAGAAGATAATTTGTTTGTTGTGCCTAAACCCGAGGCAGGAACGACTGATCCGGCCACGGCGCTGCGGCTGATCCGTGAAGATCTGGGAGATTGCACCCGCTGCCCTCTCCATAAGCAAGGACGAAAGCAGATCGTCTTCGGCGTGGGCAATCCGCAGGCTGAGTTGATGTTCATTGGCGAAGCGCCCGGCGCGGATGAAGATCAGCAGGGCGAACCGTTCGTCGGGCGCGCTGGGCAGTTGCTCAACAACATGATCAAAGCGATGGGGATCCGGCGCGAGGATGTGTACATCGCCAACATCATCAAGTGCCGTCCGCCGGGAAATCGCACACCGGAGCGGGATGAATGCGAAACCTGCTCGCCATTTCTGATGCGGCAGATCGCAGCGATTAAGCCCAAGGCGATCGTGGCCCTGGGAGCGGTGGCTGCGAAAACTCTCTTGGCCATCAATGCGCCTATGTCCGAGTTTCGCGGGCGCTGGTACGACTTCCGCGGGACGAAGCTGGCAGTCACCTATCATCCGGCGTTCTTGTTGCGTGATCCGCGGCAGAAGAAAGAAACCTGGAAAGATTTGCAGATGGTGATGAAAGAGTTGGGGCTGGCGGCGCCGGCGAAGGGCGTGGAGTAGAGAAGTCAGGGGGATGCACTGGTTACCAGTGTGATGGCAGTCTATGAACATCTATCTTCTGGAGATCCCGCCGAAAATGAAACGAGCAAGCACGACTGCGACCGCGTAGCCAACTGCGTAGGTTGGAAGAGCCGAGATCATTTTTATAAACGCCGTACGGCCAGGACCGGCGGATCGCACCGTTGCGATTGCAAGAACTGTGAAGGCCAATGCTCCGATGGCGATGAGGTAGCCCACACTATGGACGAACAACCCGGCAATTACTCCCAGCCAGAGATTCGATGACGCGAGGAACAATCCTACAGAAAGCCGCGAACGCGATGTAGAAAGTTCGGTTTCCACTGGTTCACCGTTCGTCCCCTCATAGAAACTTACGACTCTGAACGGGATTCCACGTCTTTCCAGGTTTCTGGAAGCAGCGCCGAGATGAACGTAGAGGCTGAAACCGCTCGCGAGTAATTTCCTGCTTCCATCAGGCTCAATCACCCACAACGTCCTCCCTAGCGCCTGACCGTGGTCACCCTTGAAGTACATGTCACCTTTCCGTATGCGGTATTCAACGCGGGCGCCGAGGGGGAAAGCAGCCTCTGTGGTCTCGACCTGACCCTGCAACCCCTTGCCCGGAAGAAACTTTATTTTGCCATGTTGGATTTCAAGGGACGGGGTGCGCCGCCAGGGGTCATACGTTCCGAGCGCAATTCGCGAGGATTGCGAATTCACCATGCGCAGAGTTTATCTTCGAAACAGCCGAATACCTAGTCACACCCGGAACGGCGCTACCAGCAGCCTTGCCGGCAGCGTCACCACGGCCCACACCAGCTTCAAAGCTCCCTCGACTGCAATCCCAACCAGCAGGAATGGCAATAGGAACAGCCACACCAGCGGATACAGAATCAGCGCGAGCAGGGCCAGGGGCCAGCAGATCAGGAACAGAATGCACCACAGAAAGAAAGCAGCCACGACGGACCTCTTTTTGTCTCCTGATTTATTTACGCAGAAGGTAGCGGAAAAGTTCCGCGCGTAACCCCTTCACCACAGAGGGCAGAGAGATCACAGAGGTAAATCATGCGGCGAGGTGCTGATTCAGGAAGGCAAGCGTGCGCAGACCTGAGTCTCGCCAGATTTCTCCGCTGAAGCCGTGGCCCACGCCGGGATAGATCTTCATTTCGTACGGAATCTGTTTCTTCACCAGCATTTGCTGTAGATGATAGGCCTCGGCGACGGGCACGGTTGCATCCTGCTCGCCGTGCAATATCAACACCGGACAGAAGCGGCGCATGAACAGTTTCATCTCTCTAGGAAAGCCGCCGAAGTAGTCCACGACAATTTTGACGCGGGAATCGATGGCGGCAGCCGAGAGCGCGAGATACGCTCCGAGGGAAAAACCGAGCAGGCCTATGCGCTCGGGATCGACCGAAGGCTGTCTGGCTACGAAGCTGACCGCATCCCAGAGAGTCTTCATCCAGGCAGGGAAGTTGCGGGCGATAGTTGGCAGTCCGTCGATCTCTGTCGTGCCGGTGCGTTCGAAGTAGTGCAGGACATAGACCGCATATCCCTGAGCAGCCAGAAGGCTGGCGGGCTCAGCCATACTGCCGTGTCCACCGCCGGAGCCGTGCAGTCCGATGATCGCGGGAAAACGCTGGCCGTCGGCATTCGGCAGAAAACAGTCGAGGCGAATGCTCTTGCCGCCGCTTTCGAAGATGAGTTCGGATTGGGAGAACATAAATTCAGCACTTGGCAATTAGCGCTTAGCATTTGGTCATTCAGGATTCTTGCCGATGTGGGCACGAACCGCGATTGGCCAAGTGCTTAGCGCCAATTGCTAAATGCTGGTTACCGCCGCCTGGCCCGCCAATCTCGCCAGCGTTTCGCCGTACGGCGCTCGCGCAATGCCACGCTCGGTCACTATGGCGGTTACGTACTTCCCAGGGGTGACGTCGAAAGCGGGATTTTCCACCGCGACTCCGTCTGGCACCATCTGCTTGCCTGCGATGTGGGTGACCTCTTTGGTGTTGCGCTGCTCGATGGGAATCTTGCTGCCGTCGGGCATGTCCATATCTATTGTTGAGAATGGAGCTGCCACGTAGAAGGGGATGTCGTGTTCCTTGGCGAGCACGGCGACGGTGTAGGTTCCGATCTTGTTGGCGACATCACCATTGGCGGCGATGCGGTCGGCCCCGACGACAATCGCCGCGATCTTTCCCTGCTTCATCATGGCCCCGGCCATATTGTCAGAAATCACCGTGGTGGGGATTCCGTCTTTCATCAGTTCCCAAGCGGTCAGGCGAGAGCCTTGCAGGAATGGCCGGGTCTCGTCGGCATAGACGTGAATTTTCTTGCCTTGCTCGACGGCTGCGCGAATCACACCCAGCGCGGTCCCATAGCCGCAAGTGGCCAGCGCTCCCGCATTGCAATGGGTGAGCACGCCGCCGCTGGCGGGCATGAGCATGGCGCCGAAACGTCCCATGGCCTGGTTGGCGGCGATGTCTTCGGCGTGCATACGCTGGGCTTCTTCGATGATGGCCTGCTTAATTTCCGGTAGTGGACGAACTCTGAGGGCTTCGAACTTCTCGCGCATGCGGCGTATGGCCCAGAAAAGATTGACAGCGGTGGGTCGGGTCTTACCGATTGCTTCACAACACCGGTCGAACTCTGGCTTCAATTCGCCTACTGTTTTTGCTTTCGAGTTCTTGACCCCGAGCGCGATGCCCATGGCCGCAGCCACGCCAATCGCGGGCGCGCCGCGCACCACCATGTTGCGGATGACGTCAGCGACCTGATCACAGGTGCGGCAGGTGACGTATGTTTCTTCCATGGGCAGCTTCGTCTGATCGATGAAGCGTACGCCGGATTCGGTCCATTCGAGGGTTTGAATCATGGTTTCTGTCGTTGTTCGCTGGTTACTACATCCTATGCGCGGCGCAGCGGTTTCTCGGCATGTTGGTTACGGCTTGCCGGCCACACACTTCGCAGGTTGCGGCTACAGCGAAAGTTGGAGAGGAGGCCACGCCCTTGGCGGCCCGGCGCGCTTTGGCGGGCCTATGCACTCTTCTCACATCATTCGCGGTAAAGATCGCCACGAACGGCGCCGGTGACGCAGCCTGCTCCACGTTTGGACGGCCGTTGGCTTCTTCGCGTTCCACCAAGCACATCACGCCGATGACTTTGAATCCGAACTCGCGCGCGGCTTCAATCGCCTGAACCGTAGAAGCTCCAGTGGTGCAAACGTCATCCACGATTACCACTCGCGCGCCGTCTTCGCGAAAGCCTTCGATCCGCTGACCGGTTCCGTGTTGCTTCTCGCCCTTCCTGACCAGAAAGCCGTTGATCTTTCCGCTGGCTACGGCTACGGACACGACAATCGGGTCGGCACCCATGGTCATGCCGCCAATGGCCTTGGGCCTCCATTTCTGCTTTTCGATCTCTTGTAGAAACACTTCGCCAGTAAGCTGTGCGCCGCGAGCGTCGAGCGTGGTGGTGCGGCAATCTACGTAGTAATCGCTACTGCCGCCGGAAGATAGCTTGAAATCCCCCAGACGAAACGACTTCTTGGCCAACAGGCGCAGTAGTTCCTGGCGAGCGGAAGGCATGAATTCTTAAGATAACAGTGGTCAACGGCTAGTGGCTAGTGGTGGGCTTGCACTATTGACTCAGCCGCTCCAAATGGCGGAAACCATCGGTGCCAACGAAAAGCGCCACAGAAAGCGTGGTGTTGTACGCGACGTGAATCAGGAAGCCGGGAGCAACGGACTTGGTTGCCGCGCGGGTAATGGTCAGCGTCAGTCCGACCAGAAAGACCACCAGAACCGGCCCCCAAGCGTGTCCCAATTGCGGGGCATGGATGAGGCCAAAGCTCGCGGAGGTGAGGACGACGGCGGCAACAGTTCCCAGGCGGCGCACCAATACCGGGTAGAAAAAACCCCGAAAGAATAATTCTTCCATCAGAGGCGCTACGGCTGTGCCAAAGAGCGACAGCGCCCAAGCCTCCTGCGCGGTGCGGAAGAAGCGGTCCATGGGCAGCTCCTTCGGCATGGGCAGAAGGTGTGCGAACGCCTGGAGCGTAACCGACAACACCAATCCAGCTATCAGGTACAGCGGCCAATTCCGCGGCCATTGCCATCGTAGCTCGCGCCAGAACTCCCGGCCGGGAACGCGTTTGACCACCGCCACCATGAAACCCAGGACCAGAACATAAGCGAACAACTGCGCGGCAACGGTAACCAGGGGGAACTGTACGACCTCTACGAATGCAGTATGTGGATACAGAAGCCGTTGAGCCGCGACGGCGGACAGCAGCAGGAAGACGACGATGGAAGCCACCGTGAGCAGGGCGATTTGGAGCACATCCCAACCGCTCCAGACGGGGCTCTCAGAAGGTGTAGGTATGGGAGGCGGAGGCGATCCCGGGAACGATGGAGCACCCGGTTCAGGCCACGGATTTTGGAAAGAAGACACTGGATGGATGTCTCGAATTTACACGAAAAGAACAGGTAGTGCAGAGAGTGACCAAAACTTTCATCGCGGAGGTCGCGGAGAAACGTGGCAGAGATGGCAAAGAAAAACTGCTCGTATTCGACACGCTCACGCCGTCGAAAGACTCTTTTCCGCATTCCTGCCGAAGTATTGTGCCAACGCCTGGCCAGTGTACGACTTCTTGTTTCTAGCCACTTGCTCGGGGGGACCCTGGGCCACAAGTCTTCCGCCGTCTTCACCTCCCTCGGGGCCGAGGTCGATGATCCAGTCGGCATTCCTGATCACGTCCAGGTTGTGCTCGATGATGATGATGGTATTGCCGAGGTCGGTGAGCCGGTGCAACACGTCGAGCAGTTTCTTCACGTCGTCGAAATGCAAGCCGGTGGTAGGCTCGTCTAGCAGGTAAAGAGTTTTTCCGGTTTGGCGCTTGCTCAACTCTCGCGCCAGCTTGATACGCTGGGCTTCACCGCCGGAAAGCGTCACCGCCGACTGTCCCAAGTGAATGTAACCCAAGCCGACGTCTACAAGAGTTTGCAGTTTCTGGTTCACTTGCGGAATGTTTTCCAGAATAGGCAGAGCATCCGCGACCGAGCTTTCCAACAGATCGGCGATTGAGTATCCCTTGTACTTCACCGCCAAAGTCTCATGATTGTAGCGCTTGCCGCCGCAGACTTCGCACAGCACGTAGACGTCGGGGAGAAAATTCATTTCGATGCGGCGCTGCCCCTCGCCCTGGCAAGCCTCGCAACGGCCACCGGATACGTTGAAGGAGAATCGTCCGGCTTTATAGCCGCGTTCTCGAGACTCGGGCAGCATGGCATAGAGGTCGCGAATCTGGGCGAAGACTCCAGTGTAGGTCGCAGGATTTGAACGCGGCGTGCGTCCGATGGGAGATTGATCGATGCGGATGACTTTGTCCACATTATCGGCGCCGGAAATGGCCTTATGCGCTCCGGGCTCTTCTCGGGAGCGGTAAAGGGCCTTGGCCAGCGCTCGATACAGAATGTCGTTTACCAGCGTCGACTTGCCAGAGCCGGAGACGCCGGTCACCACCGTCATCACGCCCATGGGAAAAGTCACATCGAGGTTCTTCAGATTATTTTGACGGGCCCCCAGAATGCTGATGCCTGCGCCATCAGCGCGGCGGCGTTGCGACCGCATTTCGATATGGGCGCGGCCCGAGATGTACGCTCCAGTGAGTGACTCTGGCACGTTCATGATTTCATGAGGAGTGCCATGGGCAACCAGTTCGCCGCCATGCCGTCCAGCGCCGGGGCCGAGGTCAATGACGTAGTCGGCGCGATTGATGGTTTCTTCGTCGTGTTCCACTACCAGGACTGTATTGCCGAGGTCGCGCAGTTCTTCCAATGCCTGCAGCAAGCGATCGTTGTCGCGATGGTGAAGGCCGATGGAGGGTTCGTCAAGGACGTAAAGAACACCGCGCAACTTCGATCCGATTTGCGTGGCCAGGCGAATGCGTTGGCCCTCACCGCCAGAGAGTGTCGCAGCCGAGCGGTCGAGCGAAATGTACCCTAGCCCGACCGCATCCAGGAATTGCAAGCGCTCGACGATCTCGTGCACGATGCGGCTGGCGATGAGCGCTTCCCGGCCGGTGAGCTTGATCTTCCTCGCCGCTTCCAGGGAGCGCGCCACCGGCAGACTCGTAAATTCGGCGATGGACATGCCGTTGACCTTGACCGCCAAGCTTTCCGGACGCAGCCGCTGGCCGTGGCAAAATGGACATTCCGTCGCGGACATGTAGTCGAGCAGGAAATCGCGGTAACCGTCGGAGGTCGATTCCTCGAGAGCACGCTTGAGATAAACCAGAATGCCGACGAATCCCGTTTTGCCGGTCTTCCCCGCCTCGCCGTTGAGCAGCAGGTTCTGGATCTTCTCGGGAAACTTCTCGAACGGAGTGCTCAGGTCGAAGCCGTGGGCCGCAGCGGTGACCTGCAGCATGTGAACCAGATTGTGTGAAGCCGAACCCGGGCCCAGGCCCCCATCGAGCAGGGGCTTGGACCAATCGGTGATGACTTTGCCGGGATCGAAGTCGTAGCGGTTGCCGAGTCCGTGGCATTCCGGACAGGCGCCGTAAGCGCTGTTAAACGAGAACGATCGCGGCTCGAGTTGGGGCACGCTGATGCCGCAATCCGGACAGGCCAGCTTCTCCGAGTAAAGCTGTTCTTCTCCACCGACCACCGCGACTTGCACCAGTCCGCCGGCCAGCTTCATGGCTAGGCCCACGGAGAGTTCCAGGCGATGCTCAATACCCGGCTTCACCAGCAGGCGGTCGACAACGACTTCAATGGTGTGGTTCTTGCGCTTGTCGAGCGGGATGTCATCTTCCAGATTAACCAACTCGCCATCAACACGCGCGCGGGTGAATCCATGCTGCACCATCTTTTCCATTTCCTTCTTGAACTCACCTTTGCGTCCGCGCACGATCGGGGCCAGCACCATGACCCGGTCCTCAGGTGTGAGCGCCATGACCCGCTGTACGATTTGTTCGGCCGACTGTCGGGCGATGGCGTGACCGCACTTGGGGCAATGCGGCGATCCGATGGAGGCAAAAAGAAGGCGAAGATAATCGTAGATTTCGGTGATGGTTCCGACGGTAGAGCGCGGGCTGCGGCTGGTGGTTTTTTGCTCAATTGATATCGACGGGCTCAGCCCGTCAATGGCATCCACGTCCGGACGCTCCATCTGATCCAGAAATTGTCGCGCATAGGCGGAAAGCGTCTCCACGTAACGGCGCTGCCCTTCTGCGTAGATGGTGTCAAAGGCAAGCGAAGACTTGCCCGATCCGCTCAGACCGGTGATCACAGTCAGGGCATTGCGGGGGATGTCGACGTCGATGTTCTTGAGATTGTGCTGGCGTGCCCCGCGCACCGAAATCTTCGTGATCGCCATAAGCCCGAGAGTGATGCCCTTCCGTAACGTGGACGAGTCAGCAGAAATGTTGGAAAGTGAGGGTGCGCAACTCTACTCACGTATCTTATTTGCTAACAGCAGCCGGCGTCAACGCGGGTAGATTGAGAAAGCGCGCTGCTGGCGGGAAACCGGACGCAGAGTCGGGAATTGCTGCTGCGGCAATTCATTCACAGGAAAGTGGGCTGAAACTTGGGTGGCTTGCTAAGTGCTTTTGTCCTCTTTTTTACAGTGCTGGTGGTGGTAGCGACTGGAATTCTGGCGGCATACGCGGCAGTCATTGGCATTCTGCACGCACTCGCTCCGCGATCCTTCGCGCGTACCAGTGAATCCACGGTGGTGTCTGCGGGTCAGACTCACGCCGCCCATGCCGGCGGAGACTAAATAACACCCTCCAGAAGCCCTTCGTTCGAAGGGACGGTACTGATCTTACTGCGGCTGCGGTGCGGGGTTGCCGGGTACCGGCATGGGCAGTCCGCGCGGACCCTGCATGCCCGGGGGAATGCCTAACTGCTGTTGTCGCTGTTGGATTTGCTGCTGCACTTCCTGTTGATGCTGCATGTCCTGCAACATCTGCTCCGGAGTCCGAGTGTTAGCGGGCGTCTGGCCGAAGGGATTCTGGGTCTGGTCTTCGGCCGGAGTATTCGGGTCTTCAGCAAACAGGTTGTTTTCTTCTGGGGCCTGGTCGGCCTCCTCCGCAACCATGTCCGGGTTGTCCGCCGGAGCGGGCGGCATCGCCGATGCGGTTTCCGATGTTGCGGCCGGCTCGGTGCTCGATTTAACGATCAGGATCACACGCTCGAGCGCATCGGGATTAGTGGCTGACCCCAGCAAAACATAATTGAAATGAGATCCGTTCAGTAGGGAAGACAACACGTCGCGTGCCGGACCAGGGCCAAAATTGCCGACCACGCGCTCGGTGGCGTTGGCGGGGACCTCTACTGCAGCACCGGTCTGATTACGCACCGCGCGCAGGATGTCCCCTAAAGTGGAATTCTGCGCGGTGATGGTTAATTGTCCGCTGCGGAAACTGACCTGCGGAGGTGTGGCCGGCATTTGCTCCGGACGTAACGGCGCGGCGGGGGCAGTTACCGGTTGAGGCGTAGCAGCGATGGGCGCCGGCGTACGATGGATCTTGGCCTTAGCCTGGTCAGCCCGGCACGGGCCTGCCAGAAGGCAAGCCATCATCGCGACCAGCAGAAAGCGAAGCTGCATTCGTGCACCTGCCATTAGGAACGCTTGAATCGACCGATCTTGCGCGCCTTTGTCCTCAAAATTGTAGCACCGTCCCTTGCCCAGAATGCTGGAAAATGAACCGGAAGCGGGCGTTGGGCGTGGGCCTTCCGGCTTACTGCCGGGGGGCATAGTAGCCTTTGCGGGCACGGACCTGAGTGTCTTTCTTGAACGAGGTAATCTCGATGGGGCGGTAGCGTCCGTCAGCCTCAAAGTCAGCGGGATGATAGGAGATGGCGTACTGACTGCGCAACTCATCCTCAATGGCAGCGAACGAATTTTTGACGTCCTTGGTCTTGAAGGGGAAAAACGCCCGGCCTCCAGTCCAATCGGCAAGCTGCTGCAAGGCCTTATCGCCCCGCAGGATCAGGCCGCTGTCATCGGTCGAGATAGCGTAAATAATGACCTCGGCGCGCTCCGCCATTTCGATGGCTTGCATAGCTGTAACTTCGCTCTGGTTGTCTTCTCCGTCGCTGACCACGATGATGGCTCGCCGCAGGGGATGCTTCTCCTGCTCCTTGGCTAGTTTGGTTTGGCAGGCGTGGTAGATGGCATCGTACAAAGCAGTACCGCCGCCACTCTGCAGGCGCTGAACCCCGGCGGCCAACAGCGCAGGATCATCGGTAAAATCTTGCGTGACCAGGCTGTGTGTGTTGAATCCCATCACAAAAGCCTCGTCAAAGTTGCGGCGCAGGATTTGTTGCAGAAAGCTGACGGCCGCTTCCTGCTCGAAAGCGAAGCGGGTGCGCACTGAACCGCTGGTGTCGACCAAAAGCCCAAGACGCAGGGGCAGGTCGGTCTCACGTCTGAAATTCACGATGGCTTGAGGCGGCTTGTGGTCATCAAGAATGGAGAAGTCGTTCTCGTTCAGGTTGCGGACGAACTTGCCGTGCTTGTCGGTAGCGATGAAAAGCAGATTGACTTCATTGACGCGCTTTTTGATGGTCAGGACAGATTGATCGGACGGGGCGGAGTCCTCGCTGCCAAAGGGCACCGAGGAGAGCAGAGAATGATCGGGGGCGAGGTAGCTGACTTGCGCCAGCGCTGCCAAAGGAGCAGCTGCCACCGTCAAAACTACGAGAAAAAAATACAACTTCGTGTACTTCATTCCACTTCCAATGGAGGCCGGGTCACCAAACCCCCGCCGCATACATAATAGCCCGGATCCTAAGATGCACGTCAGGGGCCGAAAGTCTGTTCCCCTGGCTGCTTTGACTCTAGGAGGGGCCTGGGCGAATGCCAAGTTACAAAAGGAGCACCCGATTGGTCATGGAATAACGCGTGCTCAAAACACAGGGTAAAATACCCTACAACAAGCTTCTTAAGGAGATTCCATGAAAATATTCCTGGCAGCGTTGCTGATGTGTGCCCTGCTGACACCGGCCTTGGCAGCGAACAGCGACACCGAACAAGACCGGGTAGAGGACGCGGGACATGTTCTCAAAGAGATTCTGAATATCCCAGAGGACATTCCTCAAGATCTGCTGGACAAGGCCGAATGCGTGATTGTGCTGCCCTCGGTAAAGAAGGCCGCGTTCGGGATCGGTGCCAGCTACGGCCGCGGAGTGATGATTTGCCGCGGTGGCATCAGTTACACCGGACCGTGGGGGGCGCCCGCGATGTATGCGCTGGAAGGCGCCAGCATTGGTTTTCAGATCGGCGGTCAGGCAACCGACTTTGTGCTGCTGGTGATGAATCCAGCAGGAGCGCGGTCTCTGCTCAGCAGCAAGGTCAAATTGGGAGCGGATGCATCCGCAGCAGCCGGCCCGAAAGGCCGGACCGCGGAAGGCGCTACTGACGTAGTGATGACAGCTGAGATTCTTTCCTATTCGCGCAACAGAGGATTGTTTGCGGGCGTCTCACTGGAAGGCTCGACTCTGCGTTCCGACGGCAGCGCCAACCAAAAGCTCTATGGACAAGAGCTGAGCGCTCGCGACATTATTCGGCGGGGCAAAGTGAAGACTCCCGAGTGCGCAAGGGAATTAGTCGAAGTCTTGAACAGCAAGAGTCCAAAGAACAAATCGGATCCGAAATCGTTGAAGTAACCACACAAGATGGTGCGGGGCCGGGTCCTCGATTCGGCCCCGGACAGACTCCTCAGCTCTGATGACCAAAGCTCTCATCCGCTGTCCCTGGGCAAGCAATCCACTCTCCATCCGCTATCACGATGAAGAGTGGGGCGTGCCCTCGCACGACGACCGCAAGCTCTTCGAGTTTCTGATTCTTGAAGGCGCACAAGCCGGGCTGAGCTGGGACACGATTCTCCAGAAGCGGGAGAACTATCGTGCCGCTTTCGACGGGTTCCATCCAGCAAAGATCGCTGTCTATGATCGCCGCAAGGTGCAGGCCCTCTTGGACGATCCCGGCATCGTGCGCAATCGACTGAAGATTGCCTCAGCGGTGAAGAATGCGCAGGCATTTCTCAGAGTGCAGGAAGAGTTCGGAAGTTTTGACCGCTACATCTGGCGATTCGTTGGCGGGGAGCCGAAACAGAATTCACGACGCTTCCCCAGGCAGGTGCCGGCGCGCACCCCGGAATCGGACGCCATGAGCAAGGACTTGAAGAAGCGCGGCTTTACTTTCGTCGGCAGCACGATTTGTTATGCCTTCATGCAAGCTGTGGGCATGGTCAATGATCACCTGATCGATTGCTTCCGCTGGCGAGAAGTTAGCCGCTAGTGATTCCGGCAAGTTCCGGTATACTGACCCTCCGTTTTCGCAAGATCCCGTACTCCGTCTGTAAAGAGGCGTCATCATGCTGGGAACCCGCGGTGGAGTCAGTACCGGGGCTGATGCGGTCGCGGCCCACACTCGCCGCCAGATCGCAGCAAGGCTGCTTCCCTTCCTGTTCGTTCTCTATGTCGCCAATTATCTCGATCGCACCAGTGTGGCCTACGCGGCGCTCGAAATGTCCCACGACCTGGGCTTCAACGACCGCGTGATCGGGCTGAGTGCCGGCATTTTTTTCATTGGATATGTCGCCTTGCAGATTCCTGGCGCCCTGATGGTGGAGCACTGGAGCGCTCGCCGCTGCGTTGCGGTGATCATGATGGTTTGGGGATCGCTGACCGTGTTGACCGGAATGGTGCACACAGCCGGACAACTTTATACGGCGCGGCTGGTGCTGGGCGCGGCCGAAGCCGGCTTTTTCCCCGGTGTGATGGTCTATCTGAGCCATTGGTTCACCTGCCAGGATCGCGCCAAGGCGACGGCAAACTTTATGGCGGCGATCCCGTTGTCGTTCATTCTGGGTTCGCCGCTTGCGGGCTGGATCCTCGGGCACCACTGGCTGGGGATGCAGGGCTGGCGCTGGCTCTTTGCGCTGGAGGGCATGCCGGCAGTGGTGTTGGGCATGGTCGCGTACTTCTACCTGACGGATTGGCCTGCGGAAGCCCGCTGGCTCCCTCCAGAGCGGCGCGAATGGATCGTGAAGGCGCTTGAAGCTGAAAGAAACGAAGTGGGAAGAGTGAGTTCGTGGCAGGCGCTGCGCTCCGGTCGCGTGCAGTTGCTGGCAGCGGCGGCGTTCACAGAGTATTTTGTCTTCTATTCTTTTGCCTTCTGGTTTCCCACGATTCTGAAGCGCTGGACCGGGATTTCCGATGCGCGCATCGGCTGGCTGGGAGCGATTCCCTACCTGGTATGCCTGGCAGCAATGGTGTTGAACGGCTGGCATTCCGATAGACACCACGAACGGCGCTTACACTCCGCTATCCCGGTGCTTCTCGGGACGATTCCGTTGCTGGCTCTTCTGGCGATGCCGCGATCGATTGGGCTGATCATTGCGCTTTTCAGCATGCTGGTTGTCATCCAGGCGTTTCTTCCAACTTTCTGGGCGCTGGTCACCGAGAGCCTCTGCAAAACTGAGGCGGCGACGGCTGTGGGCTTTATCAACGCGGTGGGCAGCATTGCGGGTTTTGCCGGGCCTTACGCGTTCGGCTACCTGGCCAGTCGGACCGGGAGCTTTTCGGCAGGATTGACCACAATGCTGATCAGTTGTGCGATCTCGGGCCTGCTGCTGCTCAGGGTGCCAGAGGCGCAAAAATTGCCGGCGTAATCATGCTAAGTTCGCCCCTCAGTAACCTGGGTAACCTGCGGGTGATCGCATCCTTGTGATATAAAACCAGCAGTACCAAGCCAAAAAAACTTAAAGCGGCGAGCTGGCCAAGCCCCAGCGTCTGCCGTGGGTCTTGAGGAAGGTCCTTGAGTTTCATCAACTTTGCAGCCCGGGAAATTAATTGCAAGATCGTCTACTACGGCGCCGGGCTGGGTGGAAAGACGACAAATCTCCAGTTCATCTACCAGAAAACTGCGGAACAGCAGAAGGGCAAGATGATCTCGCTGGCGACGGAGACCGACCGTACGCTGTTCTTCGACTTTCTGCCTCTTGATCTTGGTTCGGTACGCGGCTTCAAGACTCGCATTCACCTCTACACCGTCCCCGGACAGGTGTTCTACGACGCCAGCCGCAAACTGATCCTGCGCGGCGTGGACGGCATTGTGTTCGTGGCTGATTCCCAGCAGGAGCGCATGGACGCCAACCATGAAGCCCTCGACAACTTGATGGACAACCTCAAGGAACACGGTTACGACTTCAAGAAGATTCCCTACGTGTTGCAGCTCAACAAGCGCGACCTGCCGAATGTCCTTCCCGTCGACAAGCTGGCGACCGAGTTGAAAAGGAAAGACGAACCGGTGATCGAGGCCATTGCCTTCAAAGGCAACGGCGTGTTCGAGACCCTGAAAGAGATCGCCCGCCAGGTGCTGGTCGAGTTGAAGCAAGGGTCGTAGCTGGCTCCCGCCATTACGTCAGAAGGCCTGCCCAATCCACCCTCCCACTCTGTTCTGATTTCGTAACAAGAACCGATTGCTTCACCACCGCCTCGCGGATTGGTGTATAGACACGCATTGGCATCGGCTTGCCTCGTCGCTGTCCGGTCGCATTAAACTTTACCCTGGAAGAGGAAACACCGTTAAAACAGTCATTTTTTCATTGACATGCAGGGATTTGTCGAATAACGTTTGCCCCGTCGAATGGGGCCCCGTTCGAGCCTCTACGCTGTGGAGTCGCCCAAGATGTTCCGCTTCGTCGGTTTTCTCTCTCTGCCTTTCTTGGCCGGAATCTGGTACGTGTTTGGGATGTGTTCGGGCCAAATGGCTGTGTGCAGCCGCACTAGATTCGGGGGGTTGACGAGTGTCTCTTATCGAGTGGCTATAATCCTCTCTGTCGTTGCCGGGACCGCCATTTTCGCCGCAGGCCAGACCTCCGCACCCGGGACCGTCGCCGGGGGCGTTGGCGTGTTGTCTTGCTCGCCCGCTCCTTGCGTGCTGCCCCCCGTGGAAGGGTCGTCCGGCGGCTTCGATGCGCCCGTCGTTGCAAACCCGGCAAACCCACAGGATCTTATCGTGGGGAGCGACAACCTCGACTGCC
>Ga0308309_10000123_pt1 | contig 67469 bp, 69 predicted proteins | sample HubBroMetageWFT5_FD_192491 | JGI IMG/M metagenome (GOLD analysis project Ga0308309, IMG submission 192491) | Warmed and freeze-thawed soil microbial communities from the Hubbard Brook experimental Forest, New Hampshire - Hubbard Brook CCASE Soil... | ecosystem: Environmental > Terrestrial >...
TGAGCATTCGCATCCGCCACTTCGAGTTCAGCGGCGCCGAAGCCACGGAGTTGCAGTTGCTCCAGGCTGCCGCCGAAAAATTCTCCGACCGCGAATATGCCCGCGCCCTCCTGAGTTCCTTCATCGACCAAACTCTGCTGCCCATCTACCATGAGCACGGATACCTCAAGGCTTCGTGCGCTTCGCCGCAGCCCAAGGTCGTCAAACCAGCAGCCTCAGAACCAGGTGACAATAAACAGCCAATAACCTTCGTCGATGTCATGTTCGCTGTCACTCCCGGCATCCAGTACAAGCTCACCCGCTGGGATTGGGCGGGGAACAAAGACATGCCGAGCGATACACTCCAGCCGCTGCTCCATGCCAAGGCCGCGCAAACCGCAAACACAGTTCAACTGGAGGATGACCTGCGAGCCGTCCAGGAACTCTACGGTTCCCGCGGATACATTCTTGCCACCATCAAGGTGAATGCCGAGTTCGATGATGCCGCCGGCACCGTGGCCTACCACCTCGCCGTCCAGGAGGGCGATGTCTATCACATGGGAGAGCTCGAGTTCCGCGGCATCGACAATAATCTGACTGCCCGGCTGCGCGCCGCCTGGAAGATCCGCCCCGGCGATGTTTACGATGCCACCTACCTCAAACAGTTCCTGCCCCAGGCCAGAAAGCTTCTCCCTGCCACCCTCGACTGGGAAGTCTCAACTCACGTGACCGCCCTCGCCCGCGACAAAACCGTAGACGTCGACCTCCAATACACGGCCAAAGCGCCGCAGTAAACCTGCGAGATTCTTCGATTTTCCGGTTCGAGATCATCCATCGGCGATAAACTGAGGTGGGTTAGGATGTAGCGTCACCCGGCAGGATGCCAGTGCTGACAAGGTGCCGACCCCAGCCAAAGGAGAGCAAGGCATGAATCGCAGTTCGAGGTGGTTCGCATCGATGGCAGTGCTCGTCTTCTCAGTGACTGTACTTTCCAATCTCTGCGCAACCGCTGGCCGCAAGCAGACCTTCACCGGCGAGGTTGGCGACGCCATGTGCGGCCGAACCCACATGGAGGGCACGGCGGCGGGTTGTACCCGCGCCTGCGTAGCGAAAGGGTCCAAGTTCGCATTGGTGGTCGGCGAGAAAATCTACATTCTGGACACTACGGACAAAACCGCTCTGGCCACCTTGGACAAGCAAGCCGGCAAGAATGCCACAGTAACCGGTACTCTGGACGGGGACACCATCGAAGTCAGCTCGGTCGCCGCCAAGTGACCCGCTTCCGTGACCCCAGCCTGTCCGGTGTTCGCCAAAACGAAAAGCCATAGCCTCACTGTTGACTGCAGCCAGCGTTGTGGTAGAGTGAATCGGTTTTGCCCGGGCCCTCCCCCGAAGAATCCGGGCATCGTGGCGGGAACCCGCGCCAGCGGTTTCTCGCCATTTTTTCTCTCTTCGCGTGAAATTCATCTTTCCTTTACAGAGCATTGTGTTAAATTGTGCATTCTCCATCCCGAATTTTTGCGCCGGAGGTTACAGCGTTGGGCAAAGACATGGTTCCCAAGCGGATGTTCTTCACCAAGGGAGTCGGAAAACATCGCGAGCGCTTAACATCGTTTGAATTAGCCTTGCGCGACGCCGGCATCGCCGCTCAAAACCTGGTGCGCGTCTCTTCCATCTTCCCTCCCAATTGCAAGATGCTGGCTCGCAAGGAAGGAGTAAAGTATCTCAGCCCCGGGGAAGTCGTGTTCGCCGTCGTGGCTGAAAATTCCACCCACGAAGCCCATCGTCTGCTCGCTTCCTCCATCGGCGTAGCCATCCCCGCCGACAAAAACACCTACGGATATCTCAGCGAGCATCACTCCTTCGGTGAAACCGAGGACGCCGCCGGCGAATACGCCGAAGAACTAGCAGCCGAAATGCTCGCCACCACGCTGAACGTCGAGTTCGACCCCGACCGCTCCTGGGACGAGAAAAAACAGATCTACCGCCTCTCCAACAAAATCGTCCGCACCGCCAACGTCACCCAATCCGCCGTCGGCGATAAACGCGGCCTCTGGACCACGGTAATCGCCTCCGCAGTTCTGATCTTTGATTAAAGCGAGTCCGCCGCTAATGTGGGGACAGCCGCCCCGGCTGTCCTGTCGAGCACAGCGAGACTGACGCCGGCTCGGGAACGGCACGCAGCCTCGAGAACGGCACTCCGGCTCGGGAAGGGCACGACTTCAGTCGTGCCGTCCGGTACCATTCAATACGCGGGCTTTAGCCCCAATCGGCCAGGTAACGCGTCTTAACTTTTGTCTCTTGAAATCAGAATGGCCTTTGAACTCCAACCCGTTTTGCAAGGTGAACTCATCGGACTCAGACCCCTTCGCCCTGAGCACTTTCCCGACCTCTACGCGGTAGCTTCGGATCCGCTTATCTGGGAGCAGCACCCTACCAAAGACCGCTACAAAGAAGAGGTTTTCAAGCTTTTTTTTCGTGAGGCTCTGGCCTCCGGCGGAGCCTTGATCGCCATTGACTCCAAAACTGGCCAGGTCGTCGGCTCGTCGCGATTTCACGGATACGACCAGGAAAAGAGCGAGATCGAAATCGGTTGGACGTTCTTGGCCAGATCCCACTGGGGCGGCATTTACAACAGAGAAATGAAACAGCTCATGCTAAGGCACGCCTTCAAATTCGTGAAATCTGTTCTCTTCCTCGTTGGTCCCCAGAATTTGCGCTCGCAACGGGCCGTGGAAAAGTTAGGCGCAACTAGAGTCGGATCAAGGCCGGACGCAAGCGGCCGCGACAGTTTTGTCTACCAACTCACTGCTTCTACGTGGTTTGTTCCCGCACCCCGAACGGGCATGCTATAATTGCACTTTAGTAACCCCTGGCCCCCCTCAAATGTAATCTTCCGTTAACAGCCTTCCCGTATCATAGAACTGTACATAAATCTCCATTTAGGCAAGAGGCACAGTAGTGGATAACGATACCCGCAGACAAAAGCAGCAAGCACTCATAACCGAACTGTTGGAAAGAAAGATCCGGCTCCACGCCCGTCAACTCTACGAAAAGCGCGGCCAGACCGAAGGCTTTGCCCTGCAGGATTGGGTCGAAGCAGAGTCCCAGGTGTTGGGAAAAAGCATCCTGGCGCCACTCTACCGTAAGACGCGCGAAGACAACCGCCCATCACCTGACAACCAGGAAGTCGGAACCTAAAGCTACAAAGATACTTAACGGTACAAAGTGGGGACAGCCGCCCTCGGCTGTCCGGGCGGCCCAGGTTCATCGGGCCGCGGCGCACCGCCGCCATAGACCGCTTGCACGGACGTGGAAGAGCGGCGCTTCAGCAGCTTCCTCGAGCGAAGCCGAATTGGTCACGGAAACAGTTAAGAAATGACCAGGGCTTCAGCTGAGCGACTCACTTCCGCGCCGCAGCGTTTTTCCCCTTGCCTGCCCTGCTTCCCTTCTTATCCAACCGCTCAAACACCGCAGCCACGATCAGGGGCAGCCCAACGGTAGCGTCCACAAACACTTCCCCAAACCTCCCACCCTCCGCTGGCGGCACAAACTTGCCCCACGATATCGCCTCACTATATGGACTCCCCGACAATCCACCCCAATAAACCGGCTCCGGGCAAATTCGCAACCCATAGTGATACCGCTTCAGCGGAATATTCTCTCCCAGCCGGCGGTGCCGCAATTCGCAGAACGGACCAAACTGCTGCGACCAGTTCCGCGGCACTCCACCGCCAATAGTCAGAATGCCAAGCTTTTTCTGCCGCAGCAAGGTCGCGGCAAAGTGCTCCAGATCGAGGAAGGGATCAAACCGTATTTTGTGCCTCCCCGTAGATTCCCGCAGACGATTGTTCAGCGCCGTGTCCAGCCCCATCTCCGAATCGCTGAACGCCGGCACAAATACCGGTACGCCTTTCTCATGCGCCGACTTCAAAATCCCACGCTCCTGCGCGTTTTTCGCCAGATACGCTCCGATCGCATGATTCAGTTTGTAGGAGCACATCACTTCGTTGTGCTCCCAACCCTCCAATACTGCCGACATCACTTCTTCCACATCGTCCAGGTTCTGCTCCGGCTCCAGCGTGTCATACACCCGGTTGTAGCCCTGCTCGTAGAGTTCCTCGTCAGAAACCTCCGGGTTCGCACGGAAGTGTGCCCGTCCCGTCGCCTCCACCAGCCCATGAGCCATCAACGCCCCGGTCGAAACCACCGCATTGACGATGCCGCGATCGATCAACTCCGTCACGATCAGTCCCTGTTTGGCCACGGTCATCGCGCCCGAAAGCGTCATCACCACAAAACAATCTTCGTCGCGCGCCATCGCCTCAAGCACATCGGCAGCCTCGCCAAGCTGCCGCCCGGTAAATGCTGTTTTGGACATGGCCCGCACCAGATCGTCGATCGACTTCACTTTGCCCAGATCAAGCGGCTCCAGCGGAATCAGACGGTCTTCGATCGGATTATGCAGGTGACGCTCCACCCCGTCACCGCCGTACCCCGCGCGGTCCTGATGTTTCCCCGGATGCGAATTGCCATGATTCCCGTGTTTCAAGAGGATGCCTCCAAGCCAGAGTCACAAATCTCCGCAGACTTACTTTACAGGAACAGTGTGAAAAGACGCCACGCGCCAAATGTCCGTCATAAAGTTGAGATAGAATTCTCCGCTCGGGCAATTCGAAGAATAAGGACAAATACCATGAGCAGACTCGGGCTGCTGTCGTGTGTATTGCTTGCCTTGATCGTTGGCTTTGCGGCAGGGTTCAAAACTGCGCTTGTCCGCGAGCACGACCGCACCTCCGCACTAATGATGTTTACCTGAGAGACGGGTGCCCCATCCTAGTCGCGCCCTTTGCGACTAGGATGGGATTCCACAAACGCCAATCCCCTTGGATTCGTAATCTTCCTGATGGCTGACAGCTGACAGCTCTCTTCCGGATGCTATATTGTTCGCGGAGGAACGAACGCGTGTCCCCTGATAAATTTCGCGTGGCCCTGGTGCAGATGTCCTGCGGCCCCGAGCCCGAACAAAATCTTCGAAAAGCCCTCGAACGCGTGGCCGATGCCGCTGGACGCGGCGCCAAGGTAGTCTGCCTCCCCGAACTGTTCCAAACCCAATACTTCTGTCAGCGCGAGGATCACGCCCTCTTCGATCTGGCCGAGCCCATCCCCGGCCCCACCAGCGAAAAACTGGCCGCCACCGCCCGCCAGCATGGCGTAGTCCTGATCGCATCGTTATTCGAGAAGCGCGCCCCCGGCATCTACCACAACACCGCCGCCATTTTCGATTCCGATGGCTCCCTCAGCGGTCTCTACCGCAAGATGCACATCCCAGACGATCCCCTCTACTACGAGAAATTCTATTTCACCCCCGGCGATCTAGGCTTCCGCGCCTTAGACACCAGCGCCGGCCGCATCGGCACTCTAGTCTGCTGGGACCAATGGTTTCCCGAAGGCGCGCGCCTCACCGCGTTGCAAGGCGCACAAATCCTCTTCTATCCGACGGCCATCGGCTGGCATCCCGCCGAGAAAGCCGAGTTCGGCGTGGCCCAGCACGACGCCTGGCGCACCATTCAACGCGCCCACGCCATCGCCAACGGAGTCTACGTTGCGGTCGTCAATCGTGTAGGCTTCGAGACCGGCAACATCCGCGGCAAATCCGCCCCCGGCCAGGGACTGGAATTCTGGGGCGCAAGCTTCTTCTGCGATCCCTTCGGCCGCGTCCTGGCCGAAGCCTCCCACGACCGCGAAGAAATCCTGATAGGCGACGTCGACCTGAAAGCTCTCGAAGACATCCGCCGCAACTGGCCCTTCCTCCGCGACCGCCGCATCGACGCCTACGCCCCGATCTCCAACCGCTTACTCGACGGACATTAGAATCGGGTCAATGGTTGTAATCCCGATTTCACCAGCCGCCCGGTATCGCTTAAAATCAGGCGTGAATGTCAACCACTTCTGACAAGCTAATAGACTCCTTCGCGGCGATGGTGAAGGCTCACAATGTGCCTATCCGAGAGCAAGACAATGCGTCGCGACTCAGCATCTTCGAGGAGAAGTTGCCTAAGCGACTGCCGCAATCCTTCGAGTCTTTCCTGTCGCGATACTCGTTTCCAGCATTCGACGTGCTGGGCATCACGCTTTTCGGGTGGGAATCTGACTCGAATCCATTTATCGAGGAAGCCTCAGCGGCCAAGGGCAGTCTGTCCGAGTTGTTGCTTCCGGCGGGATTCGTCCAAATCGGACGTACCGATTTGGGTGGTTTTGACGCGATCTGCTTCGATTGGAATGAGACCAGCTCAGAACCGTGAGCATCGAATCGTACAGGTCGATCACGAAGACATTCTCTGCAATTGGAAGGTTCGAGTTGAGGGGGAACTGTGGCCGTCATTCATCAAACTCGTCGAGGATGCACTTTCTAGATCCAACCCCTAAGGTTTACTGGGAAGACCCAATCGTGTAGCTGTTGTAACATTCCCATTGCACTTATTAAGCAAAAATCCGTTCGTCAAGGTCAATGCGAGTCCCAGGATTCAATGCGCGATTTATCATCCCGTACCATAAACTAGCGACATGCCCCGATCGACCCATTCAAGTAATACTTTAAGTATTTCCCCGGCAACCCTCCACTGCCGCATGCCCGCCGAATGGGAGCCCCACGCCGCCACCTGGCTAGCCTGGCCCCACTACCACGGCGATTGGCCCGGCAAGTTCGATCCCATCCCCTGGGTTTATACCGAGATCATCCGCAATCTGGCCCGCCACGAGCGAGTAGAACTCATCGTCAACAACGCGCCAGCAGAAAGGCAAGCCCGCAAGCAACTGCTCCGAGCCAACGCCGATGTAAAGAACATTCGCTTCCACCGCTGGCCCACAAATCGCAGCTGGCTCCGCGACTCCGGCTGCATCTTCGTGAACCACTCGTGTGGCTCGGACACTCCTGTCCGAGAACTGCCTCAATCTTCCCAAGCTCTCGCAGGAAATGGATCTCGGGAAGGGCACGACTTCAGTCGTGCCGTCAAAGACGGGAAAAAGAAAAGGGCTTCAGCCCCTGAGGGTGAACTCCAATCCACAAAGTTCCGCTTCAACGCCTGGGCAAAATACTCCAACTGGCGCCAAGACGAAAAGATCGGCAGCCGGATGACGAATGTAGCCCAGTCCCATGAGGTTAGGCCGTTGCATCGAGGAACCCGCATCGTCCTCGAAGGTGGCTCCATCGACGTCAATGGACAAGGCACCCTCCTCACCACCGAAGAATGCCTGCTAAGCAAGATCCAGCAACGCAACCCAGCCATGTCCCGCAAAGACTACGAGACTCTCTTCGCCGAATACCTCGGTGCCCCGCACACGATCTGGCTGGGAAAAGGCATCCACGGCGACGACACCCACGGCCACGTCGACGACCTGACCCGCTTCGTCTCTCCGGACACGGTAGTCACCATGATCGAGAGCAATCCAAAGGACGTAAACCACAAGCCCTTGCGCGACAACCTCCGCCGTCTGCAATCCGCCACCGACCAGGCCGGCAAGCCGCTGAACATCGTCGAACTTCCCATGCCCGGTCCTGTCTTCTTTGAGAAGCGGCGTCTGCCCGCCAGCTACGCCAATTTCTACATCGCGAACGGCATCGTTCTGGTGCCAGTCTTCAACGATCCCAACGACCGCATAGCCCTCAACACGCTGTCATCCCTCTTCCCCACGCGACAGATCGTGCCCATTTATTCCGGCGACCTCATCTGGGGACTCGGCACTATGCACTGCATGACGCAACAACAGCCGGCAGCCGTCCCTTATGTCTGAAATGACCACAAACCGCCTCGAAGCCTTCAGTGACGGCGTGATCGCAATCATTATCACAATCATGGTGCTCGAACTGCGCGCCCCGGCGCAACCCACGTTCGCGGCGCTCGTCAACCTGGCGCCGGAGTTCCTCACTTACGGGCTCAGCTTCCTGATCGCGGCCATCATGTGGGTGAACCATCATGCCTTCATCCACGGCGTGCGCACCGTGACGGCGCGCCTTTTGTGGTCGAATCTCTTCCTCCTCTTCTGGATGTCGCTCATCCCATTCGTAACCGAGTTCGTGAGCAAGAACTATCGCGAGCCGCTGGCGGTTGCGCTCTATGGACTCGACCTCTTACTGTGCTCAACCGGATTTGCGTTTCTGCGCCATGAGCTGATCCGCCAGAACCGGCATGATCCAGCGCTGACCAAATATCATCGGTCCATGGCACGCAAGGGCACATTGGCCAGCGCTCTTTATTTACTCTCCGTTCCTCTGGCTTACGTTTCCATCTACGCTTCGTTCTTCATCTTCGTGCTGATCCCCGCAATGTATTTCCTGCCGGAAAAGATGCTCGTGGGCGAATAGCTGGTACCAAGTCGCGTGCAGCTGATCAACATACGTATTGAGCACCTTTCGGCGAACAACAAACAAGGATCGGGAAGGGCACCCCTTCAACCGTGGCGCCCAGAGCCGATAAAGAGCCGGGCTTTAGCCCCTGAGGGAATCGCCGCCGCATTAGCCACATCTATTTCTCCCAGGAATCAACAGCATATCCACAAACAGCTGCCCATGGGGCTTGACGAGATTTCGCGGAACTTCAGCTAGGAGTTCGAAGGCTTGGGTAAGGTCTGGCGCATCGATGCTGACGAATGGCGAGTAGGCCGCGGCTCTACCTCAAAATCACGCCGCCCCGGCCCAGCGACGAAATGGTGTGCGGCACATCCGGCTGCACCGACTTCCCTTCCGGATGTGTCGCCAGATGCCACGCCTTCGACAAAGTCTCGCCGGCCGACATCTTGGTAAGCAGATTGTCCAGAAAAAGCGAAGTGTTCGAGCCCAGGCGGCGCAGCGTCAGCACCACATTGATCTTCAGTCCCTTGGTCCTGAAGCCCGCGTCGTAAGCCGGCTGCGGATTGTCATTGCCGATCCACAACAGCTTTACCCCGCAATCGATCGCCGTCGCCAGCAACTCAGCACCCGTAATCCGGTCGCCAGAAGCGTCCGTAATGACGCCGCCCGCGCCTACATCGCAAAATAGATGGAGAACGTCATACTTATGGCTGACCGCGCCGCGCAGTTCTGCGACCGAAGTAAAGCGGGCGCTCGCGGCACTCGGGTAAAAGCGTTTGTAGACGCGCAGGTCAGACTTCAAGTGCTCGTCGAAGTCAGTGACCGAGCCGGGCCCAAGCTGGCACACCAGCACTTTGGATCCGGTCACTTCGTCTTTGCGGAAAGCGTCGAAAATACCCATGCGGTTCGGTGGCCGATCATTTTACGTTCCCGGACAAATGGGAGAAATGCGGGCTACTTCTTATACTGCGTGGGTTGCGGACCTTTTTCCAGCGTCTCGCGGTCCCAGATCCAACCCTCGCGCGTGTAGCTGGCGAGTTCGAAGTCCTGCGTGAGTTCCAGGGCGTCCACGGGGCAGGCGTCCTCGCACAGTCCGCAGAACATGCAGCGGCTCAGGTCGTAGGTGAAGTTGGTGAGTTCCTTGCGGCGGGTGTGCTCGTTGCGCGCACTGGAGACCACGATCAGATTCTCCGGGCAAGCCAGCGCGCACAAGTCGCAGGCAATGCACATGGTCTCGTCGGTGTCCGGATTGACGTTCAGCCGCGGCGCCCCACGGTAACGCTCCGCCACCTGCGGCCGCTCCATGGGATATTGCTCGGTATAGATTTCCTTTGGATCCTGATACAGAAACGTGACCTTCAACCCCTGCAGAAGGTCGATCAGAAAGACTTTACGGAGCAGGCTTTGCATCCCCATGACGCAGTAAGCATAACACTTGGCAGTTGCCAGTTGCCAGTCAGTGTTCCGTGCCAAGTGTTCAGTGTGCAGTGGCCAGTGGTCAGAGAGGCGGAACTAGCGAGACAGTCATGGCGGGAACTTTTGCAGCCTCCTTTTCGTACCTTAAACCAAGAGGATGCCATGCGAGCTTATCTCGCTAATTTGAAACCCAAGGCCTTCGTACTGCTGGCCCTGCCCGTGATTGTGATCGCATATTCTGTGCTGACAATCGTGGTGCCGGCGGTGGTTCACGCCGTGGTGCCCGAAGTAGTGCGCTCGGTGCTCAGACTGATCTGATCACAGCCCGTGTGGGAACGGGCGCCTCGCCCGTCCCGGCCTAGGCGTAGCCCGGCCACTCCCTTGATCCAATTACGCCCGATCGAATCATGCCCCGCCAGTGGTACCCTGCTGCGTGGACCTCTCCGTGCCTGCTACCAACCACCAACGACCGGCGGCTGCCCCCGACGAACTGTGGATGGAGGAAGCTCTACGAGCAGCGCAGCGCGCGCTCGAAGCCGGCGAAGTCCCCATTGGAGCCGTCGTCGTGTGCGGCGACCGCATCGTAGGCCGCGGCTGGAACCGCAACCTCGCCGCCTCCGATCCCACGGCCCACGCCGAAATCGTAGCCCTGCGCGAGGCCGGCTCAACCATTGGCAACCATCGTCTGGAGCAGTGCGACCTGTTTGCTACAATTGAGCCGTGCCCAATGTGCGCCGGAGCGCTGGTGCACGCCCGGATCAAGCGCCTCATCTACGGTGCCGACGATCCCAAGGCGGGCGCCGTGCAGTCGGTAATGCAGGTGCTGAATCACCCGCAACTGAACCACAAAGTAGAAGTCCGCAGCGGCGTCCTGGCGGGCCGTTGCGCAGAACTGCTGCAAACGTTCTTTAAAAGCCGTCGGTAGTAGTCGGTCGCCAGTACCTGTTGATTGCTTGTGTTCCAAGCGAAGCGAGGAATCTGAGTTTAACTGGCAACTGACCACTGGCAACTAGCCACTGCTTTTCGGAGAGGTGCGTGAGTGGTTGAAACGATCCGCCTCGAAAGCGGACATACCTTAACGGGTATCGGGGGTTCGAATCCCTCCCTCTCCGCCATATCTAAAGCACCTACGGGTTTGAAACCCGTTTGAACCTGGCTCACTGTCTTGGGAGTGCCCGTTGCACCATGTTCGGGTGAGCTTATGCCATCTCATCGCTCACCACGTCGCCGTGAAGATTTAACGTGGTGGTGATGGACGCATGGCGCATGAGTTTCTGTGGCACCGGCAATGCGGACTAGCTCCGCCGCCGACACCCGCCCTGTTTGTTCCTCCTGCCAGTTGGCCCCGCGGCAGAACAGTGCAGGTTCCTGGATTTCCGAGCACAGGTGCGACCTGCGTGGCGAGGCATTGACGCCCCAACCGAGTGCCGAGTATGGTAGGCGGCGACAACGACTCAGGGGCTTCTGAGTGAAACGTTTGAGTCTTGAAACGCACTACAGAAGAGTCGCGCAGACTGGATCCAATCACAATCCACAAACCGTGCATTCGTGAGGTCCAGGTCTTTGCCCACAAAAACAGATAAGGGGGGCATCTATGTTCCGCATTAGCGTTCGTGCGTGTGCGTTTTTTCTGGTTGCCGGGTGCGCTTTTTTGGTCGCCGCTCAGCTGCCCGCTACGGCAGCAACCGTCACCTATTATGCTTGCATCAACAACTCCACCGGTACCATCCGGATCGTGAGTCAATCCACGGTCTGTAACACCGGCCAACATAAAATCCAATGGAATCAGGCAGGACCGCAGGGTCCACAGGGTCCGACGGGCGCGACAGGCCCACAAGGGCCTAAGGGAGCGACTGGTGCGACTGGTGCGACTGGTGCAACAGGCCCACAAGGGCCCCAAGGGCCACAAGGGCCGCAGGGTCCACAAGGACCGGCGGGAGTCTCCTCGGGCAGCTTTGAGTTACTCGAGGCCGGTCTTTTCCCGACGCTGGTGGATGAGCCAGTCGTCTACCTGATCAGCAACGAGGCTGAGACGTCATCGTGGTATTATGTTACGGCATCGTTGATGCTGTATGTTGACGCCGGTGACGGTGGGGCTTTTTGCTACGATTCCGTGCACAGCACGGGCACGGTCAGCCAATACGGTGGGTCTAGCCTGGCCGGTGGATATCAGCAGGTGAGTATCACCGACGCGGTCTTTCTTAATGCGGGCGACTACGTCCAGGTGTCGTGTTACAGCGAAGATGGAGACGGCTTAAGCTTCCTCTACAACGGGGCAATCACCGCTCTTCAGATCAATAGTTTTTTCGCTGCCAAGCATGTGCCAACTCCAACGGGACAGGCTCACCCGAAGCCGCTGCTGAGGTGACGGATAGCATTACTATCGACTAGGGGTCGGCAGCCTTTTCGCACAGAATGCCAGATAGGTGGGGGCCAACAGCAACCGTGCCCACTCCAATCTGACCTGGTGGAAAGATGCCGACTCCCGGCATCCCCATTTAGTCAGCGGTTCCAATCCCCTCTCCGCCATTTAATTCTTGATCTGTCACTCGGATTTAACCGCCAGTGGGGGTGCACGTGATCGTGCTTCACCGATACTTCGCGTGCAAAGCGGTTACCTACCTCATAGCGTGTGCTCTGCTGGACTTCCTGGACAATCCCGCCGCGCCGCCCGCGTCCCTGCGCTCCACTCCCGGGGTCAGTACCTCGACGCTTCTCTGCGCCGGTTGCAGATCGCACCGGCAAAGAACGCACCGCATGGCTACCGTATAAACAAAGTGCGCGTAGGCTGGACACTTGCCGTTCGCACAAGCCTTGGTAATCACTTCGGACCGCCTCGCTAGTCCCGGCGTCTCAAAGAAAAGCCGAACTCAGATCCAGTCGTGACGGTAGCACAGTTCTGTATCCGCCCAAACGCGGATTTTCAGCAGCCGATCATCCGATTTATTTCTGAGTGCTGGAGGATGACTCAGATCGAGCGAAATAGAGATTTCATTTCCCTGCCAGGATTCGTTCGACCTGCTGCAGGTGGTTGATATCGTGGCCCGCCATCATGCGGACAATGTGCTCAATCGTTTCCTGCCCGCGCTCGGCATGCATTCCGTGGTGTTTCCACTGCGCGGGCGTCAACGACTTCAGCAAGGCGAGGTTGGTTTCGCGGAGCACCCGGAACTGCTCGACCGACTTGCGCGGATCGCGCTTCTCATAATGCCCGCTGGTCACCCATGAATCCTGGTCGAAGGCCGCAATAGGCGTCCCGGGCGCGCCCAGAATCAGCCTCATACGAAATCCAATCACGATTTCCGCATCGGCAAGGTGCGCCACGATTTCGCTCACCGACCATTTGTCAGGCGCCGGACGCTTGCGCAACTTGCTCGTGGGCACTCCTTTAACCAAGCGTTCAAGTTTCTTCGCCGTCGCAGCTTGCACCGCCAAAGGCTGCTTCCCTTCGAGGTAGCTAAAAACTCGCTGAATGTACTGCTGTGCCGTTTCCTGCATCGGGTTCGCGTCTCCTCTTCGTTTTCATTAGACGGCGTTAGTTTCGGGAGGTAAGCGGCGGGCAGTTATTGCCTCGCTTTCTGCCCCGCCTGAAATGTTGTCCAGGGCCCCGCCTTCATGTCGTGGAGCAGCGGCTTCTGCCATGAGAATTCCGGATGCCGCTCCAGGAAGTCCGCCGCCACAAAATCTGCCCCGCAAGGATGCCCGGCCCGCGCCACAAAGCTCATACTCGCCGCCATCTTGCTGTCGGTGGCTTTGCCCTGCACCGCTCCGCCAGGATTGAAAGCATCCCAGCCCCATTCCTTCACGCCGCGCGAAGAGGCATCCACATGGCCGCAAAGTGTACGCTCGTTCGGCTGGGATTTTTCCGCACTTGAAGCGGCTTTCTCGAAGCTGTCCACGTGGTCAGACAAGAACTGCTCGGCGATCTCAACATCAATCCTCCCTTTTTCCTGCTTGATCAATTCGTCCGCGCGCGCATGCCGCGCATTCATCGACGAAGACGTATCGTTGGGATCAAACCCGCTGGTCTCCTCGCGAATCAGCTTCGGATCGCGCGGAAAGTTCGAGCTGACAAAGTACCCGTCCTTCGTCCGCCACAACGGCGTGTTCTTCAGCCCAAGTTCGAGATACCCGATCTCTCCCGTCTTCCGGTCGCCAATCAGCCAGTCGTTGGCGTATCCGCCGTTATTCCCTTCCTTGATAATGCGCACGTAGTCGTCGATGCTCTCCGCATACTGCAGCGCCTTGCGCGACCGCATGAACTCCGGCTTGCCATCAGGATCCCAACCCTCGAATTGCGTGATGGTGGTTTCGGTAATCATGATCCCGGCCGCATTCACGCCGAAATCGTCGTCGCTCGTGATCACTCCCGGAAAGCCATCCATCAAGATTCGCTGGCCGTGCTGCGGTTGAATGTCGAAGATCACCACCCAGCGCTCGCCCGCCAGATAGCTTGTCCAGTTGTTGTGCGCAATCACAATCTGATGATCCTTCGTATAAGCCCCAGTCGCGATGAACGCGCTGCAATTGCCCGGAGCCGCCAGCTTCGGCGCTTTCGCCGCTTTCTCCCGCTTATTCAGCCACGGCACGTAGTAGTCCGGAACCTCCTCAAACGCGTTCAGCGCCACAATGTCATACACATCCAGGTCGACCCCATGCGCTTTCACACCGTCGGCAATGCCCTGCAACTCCTGCTGATACTCCGCGTCAATATGCGGCCAGAGCATCTCCCGTGCCGTCTTGCGAAAGAACTCCCAATCCCGCTGCGTTTCGCGCGTATCAAAAAGCCGGATCGCCTCCAGCCCATCGGCAATCTCCGCAGCCAGCAGATACCCATGCTGAAATCCGATTTCAGAAGCCGAGCCCTCCAGATGAACGTACGTCCAACCCCCACGCTGGAAGCGGTAAGCCTTACCGAGTCGCGGATCAGAAGCAGCCAGGCCTGAATTCTGCGCCTGCGCCATGCCTACAGAAGAAAGCAAAACCACCGCCGCCGCCACCAAGCCGAAACAAAACCGCCCATCCCTCATGGAAGCCTCTCGATCCAGGATCTTCGCAACGACCACGCACGCCATTCTAGCCTAGTTGAGACCAGCTAACTGCAAGTTCGGGCTGTCTCAGTGTGCAGAAATGCTTATGTGGGGACAGCCGCCCTCGCCTGCCCTGAGCGGAGCCGAAGGGGCTGTCCAATCGAGCGAAGCCCGACTGCATCTGTAGTCAAGCCCGCAAAGGGAGACACTATCTGCAAATTCCTGCAACTGGATTCGCTCCGCTTTTCCGTGTCGCAGCTCCACTCTTCCGTGATAACATGCCGCCCCTAAACCAGTTTGCGGAGGATGCCATGAACTCCCCTCGCTTTGCCAGCTTCGCCCTTGCTCTCCTCATGTTCACCGCCCTGGCGCCCGCGCAGGATTCCTCGCCGCTCGCCCATCATGTTTCCGCCCAGGTCCCCGTACAGGCGCCAAGCCGCGCATTATCTGCAGAGCGCCCGCTCCTGCCTCCGGTTATCGCGGCGCAACCGACACTCGAAAGCCTCGTCGCCCACAACTGGCAGTTGCAGGCCACGCTTCCAGGGACCGTGATCCATGATCTCTCGTTTGCCTCACCCTCCATCGGATACGCCGCCGCCGAACTCGGCCAGGTCTGGAAAACCATCGATGGAGGCAAATCGTGGAACGAAGTCTTGAACCTCGGCGGCCCATATTATTTCTACGGCGTTTCGGCACTCACCGCGAACGAAGTCGTCATCGCCGGATTTTACGATTCTTCCACCTTCGAAGGCCTCATCCGCTGGAGCCACGACGGCGGCCAGACCTGGAGCGACGACATCGTCCTCTCTTCCATCGACTGGCTGCAGCGCGTGAGTTTCCCCAACAGCAACAACGGCCTCATCATGGACTTGGTCGGAGGCTCCTCCGGCAACAACGCGCAGTTCACCACCGATTCCGGCGCGAACGCCGCCGCCTGGACCACCGTCGTCGACAACCCCGATGGCGGCTGGTTTGGCCTTCAGTTCAGCCTGCTCCCCAATCTGCACACGCGAGCCTCCGGCATCAATTTCTGTGGAAGCGTGAACGGCGGAGCCCAATGGAGTTGCGGCCCGTCCGTCGACTCCATCTTCGACGGCCCTGTGTTCTTTCTGAACGACACCTATGGCTGGGTCGGAGGCGGCGAGATCAGCCCGAATGTCGAAGGTTGGGCCCACGTGACCACCAACGGCGGCAAGACCTGGAGCACCCGCACCCTGGATGGTCCCTGGCCCATTCGCGAGTTATTGTTCCTCAACCCCGAGACCGGCTGGGCCGCCGGCGGCAACGTCTATACCGGCGTCGGCGGAATCTATTTCAGCAGCAATGGCGGCCAAACCTGGTCGGTGGACGTCACCACCAACGCCGAGATGGACGCCTGCGCTCAGCAGCCGGTGAACTCCGGCTACCGCGTCTGGTGTGCCGGCTACGACTCGTCATTCAACGGAGTGATTTACTCGCTAAACGTCAAGTGAACTCGGACGGTGGAGCAGGCCTTCCAGGCCTGCGTCAAAGCGGCGCCACGAATCGCGGGCTTCAGTCCCTGAGGGACCTCTACCACCACAATCATGTGGCGACAGCCGCTCTCATCTGCTCTGAGCGGAGCCGAAGCGGCTGTCCGTCGGCCCAGGTGTATCAGGCAGCTCCTCGCGATGAACAGAACTTGAAAAGAGAAACGCGGGTGGAGCAGGCCTTCCAGGCCTGCGTCAAAGCGGCGCCACGAACCCGCGGGCTTCAGCCCCTGAGGGACCTCTACCACCACAATCCGTGTGGTGACAGCCGCCCTCGCCTGCCCTGAGCGGAGCCGAAGAGGCTGCATCTTTACCGATCAGATGTCTGTCCGCTGCTCCCTATGCCCCTGCAAATACCAGCAGGGCACGTACCCTGCGCGCGGAAACAGCGTGTGCACGCAGGTTTGCGCCTCCGGTGGATTGAAAAGGAATACCGTCTTGCCGCTTTTCTCCTCGACCGCATCGTAGCTCGTGACCGTGACCTGTCCAAAGGGCTGGCGATTCCCAGCGACGCGATAGCGGAACACAACGTAGTCCGCAGCATAGGCCAGCGCCGTCACCCCCAGCGCGGATGAGATCCCGATAACGACTACTCGCGTCAGGATACGCTTGATTCTCATTCTCAGCGCTGAACTCACGGGGTGCAATTATACCCGCACCGCGCTCTCGCCAACCGTAGCCGCTTGTGGCCCGCTGAGTTTGCGTTCCGCCGCCGCTCGTTGACAATTCCCCGCTTTCACAGGCAAACTACCGCATCCGCCGATTGCAGGCTGCGGCGAGCCCCTACGGGCAATTCAGAGGACAGGTGCGGGTTTAAACGTATTCATCGGCCATGGAGCAAGCCGTCTCCTACACGCTCGATTCCACTTTGGAAACCGTGGACCATGCGGAAGAAAAAGCCACCCGCATCGCCACGGAACTTGGTTTTGCCGAAGACGAGGTGATGCAGATTTCCATGGCCGTACGCGAGGGCGCCGTAAACGCCGTCCTGCACGGCAACGCCTACGCCCCCGACAAGAAAATAATCCTGGCCTTCGAGCGCACCCCCGAGGATCTCGTCATCACCATTCGCGATCAAGGCAAAGGCATTGACTTGAGCGGAATTCCGAATCCTCTGGCGCCGGAAAACCTGCTCAAGACTTCGGGACGCGGCATTTTTCTCATGCGTTCTTTCATGGACGTGGTGGAAATCCGCCCGTCCCAGACAGGTACTGAAATAAAACTTATCAAGCACGTCCACGGTCCATCCGCGGGCGGCAAGGAGGGGTCTCAGTGAGCATGAAACTTAGCACTCGGCAGGTCGACGGAGTCACCATTGTGGACTGCAGCGGCCGCATCACCCTCGGTGAAGGCAGCGTCATGATGCGCGACACCGTTCGCGACCTGCTCGCCAAGGGCAACAAGAAAATCATCTTGAACCTCGGCGACGTCAACTACATCGACAGCTCCGGCATCGGCGAACTGGTCAGCGCCTTTACCACCACCAAGAACCAGGGCGGCGAACTCAAACTGCTCAACCTGACCAAGAAGGTGCACGACCTGCTTCAAATCACCAAGCTCTACACCGTCTTCGACGTGAAGGAAGACGAGACTGTCGCCGTCAAAGCATTCAAGTAAGCTTCTGTACCAAGGGCTCACGTTCACAAATGTTCGGGACGGGCGGCGTTTTTGGCAAGCATGCGGTCGTTCGGGAAGCTTGGTGTTCGGGAAGGGCACGACTTCAGTCGTGCCGCCCAGAACACGCAGGGGGCTTTAGCCCCTGAGGTGCCCGCACTCGCAGCGAGCCCGCGCCAACCACTTATGCGGGGACAGCCGCCCTCGGCTGTCCAGCCGGGCAAAGCCCGGCTCCGCCGCCAGAGCCATCGGCTTGTTATCCACGCCGCTTCTCGCCGCATTCAACGGCGGACCCACGTTTGTGAAACCCAACACAATTGACAATGCCCCAGCCTTCGCGGTTGTCGGAGGCTGGGCAGTGATGCTGCTTGAGGTGAAAAAGTCTTGCCTCGGTAATCCTGCCTAACGCCGAAATCCACAGCCCACCCCTGTGACATCTAACCTTGCCCCGAGCCAACAACTCACCCGATAATTGCCCAAGCAAAAGCAATAGATTCAATGAAATCGCGAACGACGCTGCCAGCCAAAATCGGCCCGCAAGTCGTTTGCTTTCAAGATTTTGACCTCTAACTCCTTTGCCCTGAGGATTTTACGCGGAAAAACTTGCTAACGTGATGATTCCAAAGATCGATGGGGAGGGGGGTACCGTAGCAAAGAGATAAACAGTCATCAAATCGTAAACGCATTCGAGTCCCAGAAAAAGCCCCGCACCTCCTCGATTTCCCATGCTCAAGCTAAATAATCTCGCAGTGCTGGCGCTCCTGCTATCGGCATCCGCCGCCACCGCCTCCGACTGCCTCCCGATTCGCGACGCCCGCCAGCATGTCGGAGAAACCAGGTGCGTCACCGGAAAAGTCCTGCGCGTAAAACTCGGCGCCAAGGGAGTGCACTTCGTCGACTTCTGCGAAGATCAAATGGCCTGTCCCTTCACGGTCGTAGTCTTCCCTCATGACCTCAAAGACGTAGGCGACGTCCGCCGCCTCGCCGGACGCGTCATCGAGATTCACGGCCCCGTCAAACTCTATGACGGACGCGCCGAAATCGTCCTCAACCGCGTCAGCCAGTTGACCGGCGGCTCAACCCTGATCCCGCCCTTACCCAAGAATTACGACGTGGAGAAGCAAGGCCACTACAGCGCCGGCAGAATGCGTCCCCCGAAAAAGCCCTCGAAAACCTACTCCACACCCAACACCACCGCGACCTACGGCGATGAGGCAGACCAGCCACCCAACTGATGTAGCTTCCCAGTGAACCAGTGGCTGCTCCGGCAGGACGGTCGCCGCTGAGACGTTCACGCCGCCACGGGCAGGGCTTCGGCGGCCTTCTGCCGCCACCGCGCTGCCAGCCGCATTCCCACCTGGATCATGGGTTTTTCGATCCCGTGGTACAGAACGATCGGCAGGACCACTAACGACGCAGAGAGAACTCCAATCCGCACCCAAACCGGGCTTGTCGCGAGAACTCCCAGCGCAAACCAGATACAAAACTGGTGCGACACGTAGATTCCGTAGGAGTAAGTCGCGATGCGATTGCTGATCGTGCGGATCGACTTGCTTTGGATCTCACGGAAAAACGGAATGAGCAGCCCAAGGACCAAACAGAGCACCCACCCCATCGGCAACACCGGATTGAGGGTGAAGGCAGCCACCAGGCCAAAGATGAAGATGGGCCAAAGATAAGCACTCAACCTGGGTGAACGGGGCATCGCAAAAGCAACCACCCCAGGAAGAAAACACGGAACAAAAAGGAGCAGAGACACGCGATTGAGAGCGGAAAGATGAGGCTGAGCCCAGGCGGCTGGCACCGCGATCATCCATAAACCCAGCAGCCACCACAAAACCCGCTTCCTCCGAACCCAGGTGAACAGTAAGGGCAGGAACAAATACATTTGCACTTCGAACGGCAGTGACCACAAGACATTCACGATCGACTTGACGTGTACCAGATTCTGCACCAGAAGAAACTGAGAAAGGATCGCCAACTTCCCCGGAAGATGGCCATACGACAGCCCCGCAGTTCCATTCACGTCCGACTCCAGGTGCAGGGCCAGGGCAGCGGCGACCGCCAGGATACTCAAAGGGTAAATACGGAAGATTCTCCGGATGTAGAAGTCTTTGAACAGGGGCAGCCCGTGAAGCCCGCTACGCTCCATGGAAGACATGAGCACCAGGCATGTGTGAACAAAAAAGAGCAACACTCCGAAGAAACCGAGAGACGTTGTCGGAGCCCATCCGATGTGCGCAACCTGCATCCTCGTGCAAAGGTGTTGGGCCAGAACGAGCAGGACAGCCACAGCCCGCAGAAGATCCAGGTTTGCGTAAAGGCGCTCGGGCATTGTCAGGCAGCCTATCGCAGTCGCCCAGGCATGGCAAATGCCGGCACCAAGTCGTCAGCTCACCGGTAGTTCACCTCCAGAGTAGCCCCGCCGGCTCACACCATTCCCTTCCTCAACTCCTCCAGCGGATACCTGGTTCCCCGCCAGATGATCCCGTCATTCCAGAGCGCATGAAACATCGACCGCAGCAACGTGTAGATAAACAGCGCCGTGCTCACCGGATGCAGCACAAAATAATAAGCTGGAACCCCCGACCGCCACGACATTCCGAGATAAATCAAGAACATTGAACTCAGGGCAATGGCATAAGGCAACCGCTCCCATCCATGCGCCAGCCAAACTCCCAGAAAGGGCATGAGATTCAAGAAAGCTAACCCGAATGCCGAGATCAACGTTCGCCACCACTGAAAAGACAAAATGGCGAAGAAATTCTTGGTTAGATTATTGACCACGCCCATCGCACCGTGAGCCCAGCGAATCGAAATCAAGTCCGCGCCAAACACATTGCGCTGCGCGAAGCCGGCATTCTTCACCACCTTCCCGAGCTTCATGTCGTCCAGCACTTCCATCCGCAATGCCGCGTAGGTTCCCACTGCGTCATAAGTGCTGCGGCGAATCAGGTTAAACGCGCCCACACCCATGTGATCCCGCGACTTCGGATCGGCCACTTTCCAGGGCCGATGCCCGAATACGAACATGGTCTGAAAGAACGCAATCATCATGAATTCGCCAGGCCGCTTCATAATCATCTGCGGAAACACCACCACATGATCCGCGTGCTCCGCCTCGGCATAAGCCAGCGCTCGCCGCACCGAGTCCGCCTTGAACATGACATCGGCATCGGTAAACAGCAGCCAGTCGCCCTTCGCCTCATTCGTTGCGGTCCACATCGCATGCGTCTTTCCCAGCCAGCCTGCGGGCAATTCCCGGTGATGAATCACTCGCAACGATCCCAATGTGTTCGTGTTTTTCGCCACCTTTTCCATGATCTCGCCCGTCCGGTCGGTCGACCGGTCATTCACCGCGATCACTTCGTAGTTGTCGTAATCGAGCGCCAGCAGGCGTGTGAGGGTTTGCTCGATCTCCTCTTCTTCATTGCGCGCCGGTACAATGACCGAAACTCGAGGATTCCCCGAAGCCACAACCGGATTCCGTTCCCACTCGGGTTTGGAAATGTCGGCAACGCTGGGCATGCCGATCGCAGCCTCAACGATGCGCGAGAACCATGCCAGCGCGAGAATCGTCCCTGCAATCCAGTGAAAGTAGTGCATCCCGCCTAGGTCTTCCCTGCCCCAATCGCCGTTCCGCCGATCCCTGCCGGCGGCGCAAATCGCATCCCGTAAAACAGTATGGCAGAGGAAACCACCATGGCGATGACCGGTAAGATGAAAGCAGCTTGCAGCGACCGTTTATCGGCCACGTAACCCATCAGCGTCGGCGAGGGCACGTCACCTAACAGGTGAAAGATAAAAATATTCACCGCGAGAGCAGTTGCCCGAATGTGCGCCCCCACAGAGTTGATCACCGCCGCGTTCAACGGTGAAGTATTGAGCAACAGAAAGAAAGCCGCCAACGCGATCGCCGGCAACATGACCGGACCACGGGTGAACAAGGCCACAATCATGAAAGGCACGCCCAGCGCCATGCTCGCCGCTGAAACCAGGTAGTAGGAGCCCTTCATGCGCGGCAGAAGATAATCGCCCAGCCAACCTCCCGCCAGCGACGCCACAATGCCGTCGACCACAATAATGATGCCGAACATGAAGTTGGCGGATTCCAGCGAGTAGCCGCGGGCCCGCGACAAAAACGTCGGCATCCACACTTGTATCCCGCCCAGGGCAAATGTCATAGCCGCCATCCCCAGCGTAGAAGTCCAGAACGCCGGATTGCGAGTTAAACCAAGAAGCGTCCCGCGCTCCGGAGTCTCTTTCGCGGAATCGAAGCGCCCCCGCTCCGGCTCGTGCAGGAACAACACTGCCAAAGCCAGCAGGAATCCCGGAACCGCCGCAATGTAGAAGGGAAATCTCCAGCCGTAGTGCGGACTAAGTTTGCCTCCGAGCAAATATCCCGCGGCCGTACCTACCGGAATCGCCAGATAGAACACACCCAGAATCCGCCCGCGCTTTTCTTCGGGAAACAGGTCGGCAACAAAGGTTGGAGCGATGGTCACAAACGTGGCCTCGCCGATGCCGACCAGAGTGTGACGAATCAACAGTTGTGCGTAAGTATGAGTAACCGCCGTCAGCAGGGTGAGCGCGCTCCAGAAAATCGCTCCTCCCACGATGATTCTCTTGCGTGAATAGCGGTCGGCCAGCGGCCCCACAAATGGCGCCGCAACCATATAAAACAGCAGAAAGGCGCTGGTCAGGTAGCCGACCTGCGTGTTGCTCAACTGAAACTCGCTCTGCACCAGCGGCTGCACCGCGAACAGCACGGAGCGGTCCACATAGTTCAGCAGGTTCAGCGCCGTCAACAGAGCGAGAGCCGTGCGGGGATAGAGTTTCGTCGTAGCCACTGGTCGAGCGAATATAGCACGGCTGCAACCTCCGCTTCGCTGGCCCCTGGAACCGTTGACGGGGGCGACATTTGGCGCTACAATAGACGACAAATGGTAAACGAACTCCGGGCCGTAGTGAAGGAACTTGGCGGTCGAAGCGTTCTCGGACGAAATCTCTCCAGCCAGCGCGATCTCTGCGAGGCCATTCGCGAGGGGTTTCCCCCAGCCGTGGTGGAAGAGCTGATGCGGGCTTCCGGCCTCACCCTGAAGGAATTGGCCGATGCCCTTGATCTCTCGCCCCGCAGCTTGCAGCGCAGACGCCGCACCGGCCGCCTGGCCCGCTTCGAATCCGACCGCCTTTACCGCCTGGCCCGGATCGTCGCCCTGGCGCAGCAGAGTCTCGGCGACCGGCAGAGTGCGGCGCGTTGGCTAAAGCGGGCGAATCGCGCGCTCGGCGGAGCCGCACCCATCAGCGCCATGGACACGGAATTGGGAGCGCGCCAGGTGGAAAATGTCCTCGGACGAATCGCATACGGCGGAGTCAGTTGACCCAGACTTATCCGACCAAGGTCTACCGTGTGCTGCGCAAGGCCTTCGCGCACTCTCCCCTCGATGGCGAAGGCGCATACCTATATGGCGGGCGCTGGTCGAGCCCGGGAACTCGTCTTGCCTACACTTCCGAACATCAGTCCCTGGCCATGCTGGAATACTTCGTTCACCTCAACGCCGATGACGCCCCACCAGATTTGGTCCTGGTTACTGCCGAGGTCCCTAAAGACCTCGCCAAACAGCACGTCGACGCGGACCAACTCCCATCGCCCTGGCGCCGCTCTCCTGCACCATCTGAACTCGCGCGGATCGGAGATGAATTTGTGCAAACGGCAGGGCGTTGCATCCTGATTGTGCCGTCCGCCTTGGCTCCGAGCGAAAACAACTGGCTGCTCAATCCACAACATGCAGACTTTCAGAGAGTCGTTGTCTCCAAGGTCGAACCGTTGAGTTACGATCCACGGATGTTCAGCACGCCACGCCGGACAAGACGCAAACGGTAAGCTCTCCATTCGCCTACCTCTTTTTTGCCCGCGGCCACCTCGCCACGACTGTCGTCGAGATTCCGCCCCGCGGACGGAAGTCTCCCTTCACCTCGGCCCACACCGGCTTTGCCCATCGCACTACATCCTCCAGCACGCGGTTCACAATGTTCTCCTGGAAAATCCCCAGGTTCCGGTAAGAGTGCAAATACTCTTTGTAGGATTTCAGTTCCAGGCACAACTTATCAGGCTGGTAACGCACCGTGATCACGCCAAAGTCAGGCAGGCCGGTCTTCGGACACACTGAAGTAAACTCCGGATCATCGATGACGATCTCATAGCCGGGAAACTGGTTCGGCCAGGTTTCAATCTCGGGAAACTTGGCGTCCAACCCGGCAGAGGCGTGTTCGGGTGTGTAGCGCGGTTGTTTTGCCATGGAGATATTGTCCCACACACGCCGCCCAGCAAGCTGGGGGATGCTCATGTGGGGACGGCCGCCTCGTAGCCGATGATTGCATGTACAGCGACGACGATGGAATCCTTGATACGAATCCCAAGGCCCATGTCATGGAGCGCTGGAAGCTGCCCCTCGCATACGATCACGGAGTGAATCCGCGTGACTCGTCGTCCACGTCTACGGCAATCAGCCGTGCTGAACTACCGAGTCACCAGGACGGGAAGCTATGGACAGACTTCGGCGAAAATATGGACGAGGAGTACTTTCCGTCGGGGTCTGAGACGTTTTTCGTGAAGAATGATCTGGGAAGTGTGGCGTTTGTCCGTGACGCTCAAGGCCATGTCACGGGCTACACCTATCACCGCTGGGACGGGCAGGAAATCCACGCCAGGAAGATCAGGTGAGCGGACAAGGAACCTATCGACGCCGCCGGCTTCGCATCCGCTGCACTCCGCCAGCATCTAACCATGCAACGGCCAGGGCAAACGGCATCCTTTCGCAGCCCTCCGAGTGGTAAATTAATGCTTGCAGTTGTCTCTGCCGTACTCTGAAAGATAACCGGTTGCCGGCAACCAACAATTCGAACGGAAAGAATGGCCGCCCATCAAGCCCGCGCCGCACCTGGCTGGCGCTTGGAGTGCTCGCGGCCCTCGCCCTCATCCCGATTTTCGCCCGCCCCAGCCCCTTAAAGGTCCGCACCACCACGCTGCAACGCGGGCCCATTCGCAGCCTGATTTCCACCAACGGCAAAGTCGAGCCCATCCGCAATTTCGAAGCCCACTCCCCCGTCGCCACCACGGTGAAGCGTCTTCTCGTAAAAGAAGGAGACCACGTTCGCCAGGGACAACTGCTTCTCCAACTCGATGCCGCCAACCTCCGCAGCCAGGCCGCCCACGCCCAGGCTCAGATCAAGGCCGCGCAGGCCGATCAGTCTGACCTAAACACCGGAGGCACCCACGAAGAACTGCTCACCCTCGATTCCCAACTCATAAAAGCTCGTAGCGTTCGTGACACCGCGCAGCGGACTCTGGACGCTCTCCACCGGCTGCAACAGCAGGGCGCAGCTTCCGCCGGTGAAGTCAAGCAGGCAGAAGACGCTTTGCAGCGCGCCCAGGCCGACACCACTCTGCTGGAGCAAAAAAAGAAAGACCGCTACTCGCAACCCGAAGTCGCCAAGGTGCAGGCGCAGGGAGCGGAAGCGCAAGCCGCCTACGACGCGGTCGAAGACGCGCTCGCCAAATCCAGCGTGCGTGCTCCCTTCGATGGCATCGTCTACGCGCTTCCCGTCAAGCAAGGCGCCTACGTCCAAACCGGAGACCTGCTCCTGCAGGAGGGCGATCTTTCGCGGATGCTGGTGCGCACCTTCGTCGACGAACCCGATATCGGCCGGCTCGCGCCCGGGCAGAAAATCGAAGTCACCTGGGACGCCCTGCCCGCCCGCACCTGGAACGGCGCGGTCAGTACGATTCCTTCCACCGTCAAACTACGCGGCTCCCGCAACGTAGGCGAAGTCACCTGCACCGTCGACAACCACGATCTGCACTTGCTGCCGAACGTGAATGTGGGCGTTACCATCATCACCGCCGAACACAGTGCTGTGCTCACTCTCCTGCGCGAAGCCGTCCGCATGGACGACACCAAGCCTTACGTTTATCAAGTCGTCGACGGCGAACTCAAGCGCCGCGAAGTGGAAGTCTCTCTCCAGAATCTTACCCGGGTTGAGATCACGGCCGGACTTCCGGAAAATTCCGTCGTAGCCCTGTCCTCCGCCGAAGCCAACGCCAAGCCCTTGGTCGACGGCGCCCGCGTAAGGGTGGTTCCGTAGCCCATGCAGTGGAGTGGGACAGCGGTTCAACCTCGTCATTCCTCACCGGGCGTCAAGCGCAGTGAGGATTCTGCCCTTCAGACCGCGCTGGGGGCTCTTACTAGCTTCCTGATCACGGCCTTGTCGCTGCTGTCATTCTCCCCCGCACTCGCCGCCCAGACCGCCCAGGATCTCCTGGCCGCCGGACGCGTCGACCAGGCGATCGAAACGCTCCAGCAGCAACTCCGCACCGCGCCCACTCCGGAGGCCTACAACCTGCTGTGCCGCGCTTATTTCGAGCTCGACGCCTGGGACGCCGGCATCCCCGCTTGCGAAAAGGCCGTCGCGCTCGCCCCCACCAACGGCCTCGATCACCTTTGGCTGGGCCGCATCTACGGCGAGAAAGCGGATCGTGTCAGTTTCCTTCGGGCCGCTGGCCTGGCGAAAAAAGTTCGCGCGGAATTCGAACGCGCCGTCGAGTTCGCTCCCGACAGTTGGCAAGCCCGCACCGACCTCGCTGAGTTCTATCTGGAGGCTCCCAGCATCTTCGGCGGCGGCGAAGACAAAGCGCGCCTCCAGGCCGCATACCTCGCTCCGCTGAATCCAGCCATGGCGCACTGGGTCAGCGGACGCATCGCCGAGAAAAACAAAGACCTCACCACCGCGGAGCACGAATATCGCGCCGCCATCGATGCCAGTCACAACGGTGCTCGTGCCTGGGTGAATCTTGCCGGGTTCTATCGCCACGCCATCCGCTTCGCCGACATGGAGCAGGCCCTGCGCACCGTGGAGTCCAGTCCCCTCGATCGTCCCGGTGCCTTGGTGGATGGCGCCACCCTGCTGCTGCGCACCGGCCGTGAATATCCCCTCGCCATCCGCCTCTTGCGCCGCTATGTCGCGTTGTCCGCCACCGTCGAGGATGCCCCGGTCTTCAAGGCCCACTGCCTGCTCGGTGAGTTGATCGAGAAACAAGGCGACCGTCCCGCCGCCGCCGAAGAATTTCGCGCCGCCCTCGCCATGGCTCACAGCTACCGCCCGGCCCAGGATGGATTAAAGCGCGTAACGCAGTAGAGAAACTGATCTCATCCGTGCTTTTTGGAAGCAGACCCCTCGGGAAAAAACCCGTGAAAAGAAGACGAGTCGGGTTTCTGCGCTCGTTCACGCAACTCCTGGCCTGACTACCTCTCGTTTTGCTGGCAGAAGCGCTAACAGGACAACTCCGATCACAAGGAATACGATCACATCAGTAAAGTTCCGGTGGACGCCGTGAATCCACGCTTCACGGTTTGAATAGCCATCACCCCGCCATGGGAGATGTTCCACCAAGCTGCTAGAGCAATCATCGAGCGATGCTCAGATGGTCTCCTTGCGGCCATAAGTAGAAAGACCCCGACCGGAATAAAGAAGCTGAGAAACATCGGTCCGCACTCGTTCTTCCGCTCCAAAAGCCAGCTGGAATGCCGCAGATCCATATATAGAAAATAAAATTGGGGCAGATTCAACAGCCCCACCATCACCAGGACGATTTGTGTCAGGCGTTCTCTTTTCACATTGACCTCGGTTGAGCGAATTTTGTTGCCAGCGCAGCAGCGGCTCTAAGAAGTAGTGATCCCAGCTTCCGGTTGGCCGACTACACCGGAGCTGTCCCTCGGCGGCTCGAGCCCTGACCCACGTCGTGCGGTAAGCGCTCTGCAAAATGGCTTGCCCAACTATTTGGCGGCGAGCAGGGTTTTTGCTTCCGCCAACTCGTGGCGATCGGACCGGACGCCATCGCAGATCTTAAGAAGTTGTGCGTAATAGCGCGCCGCTTTCTCCTTTTGTTGAGTCATTTCGGCGGCTCGCGCTGCGCCATAGAGGCCATTGAAGCGATTCGGGTCGGTGCGAAGCGAAGTCTCGTATTCGGCGAGCGCTTCTTGCGGATAGTGCATCTCCAGAAGCATGTCCGCAAGCATTTCGCGGGCTGGGATTGCCGTTTCGCCCTTGCCCACTTTGTCTTGTGTATCGGCCGCGGAGCGGAGAAGGCGTACGGCCTCGCCTGTCTGCCCGGACGCATAGTTGGCCCACGCATGCAAGATATCGGTAGTATTCTTCATGTAATCAGCGATGTATGGCTTGTCCCCTTTGCGCGTGGCTTCGAGTAGTTCGTCGTAGTGCTTCAACGCGTCTTGAGCTGCGGCGGAATCGCGAAGATGGCCAGCCGCGATGGCGCGTCCAACATAGGTGACGAGTTGCGCGTACGGTGGAGCATTGGCAAGGGGTTGCAGGTTGAGCGCTTCCTTCCACTGGCGACGCTCGATAGCGTAGGTCGCCGGGGCAAGAGCTAGACGGAGTTCGAAATAGACCTTATGTTCGGGAGGGACATCGGCTTCATGAATGGAAGCAAGAGCATCGATTTGCGCCTTCGCACTGGTGTCATCCCCAATCTGAAGGTGGGCATATTCGAGGAAATCCATGGAATGCACTTTGTGAAATAAGGAATTCAAATGCATCGCGGCCATATTATCCGCGGCCTGTATGGCAGCGAGATTCGAATCGATGTCCTCTTGCCAGAGTCCCAAACGCGCGAAGATGTGTGAAGGCATGTGCACCGCATGAGGAGAATCAGGTGCGATACTGGCGTATTTGCGCGCAGCGGGGAGCGCAAGACTGGCCATAGTGGGATTGTCGCAGGCGTGAATGATGTAGTGGGCGATGCCGGGATGGTCAGGCTGCTGGTTGTAGAGTTTGTTGAGAATAGCGACGGCCGCTTTGGAGTTTTTGAGCTCGGGATCGCGCTGCGGCGCTGAGGCAAGAAGAGCGAGCGCATAGAAAACGGCAGCTTCGCGATCCTGTGAATTGCGCTGGTACACGCCGTACATGGCCTTAGCGTAAGCGTCTGCACGTTTTTCGTGATCGAGCTTATCGGTGTCCGTGTAAAAGACGGAGAGGGCTTCGATGTAATCGCGTTCGCGCGCAGTTGGAGGATTGAGGGCGCGCGCCTCCGCAAGCGATTCCGCGCCGCTTTGGAGATCGGTCTTGGGCGGCCGCTCCCCAAGCTGGTGATATAAGCTCATGGCTTGACCCCAATACGCCATGGCGCAGCCGGAATCTTTCTTTTCGATTTCTTGAAACTGATTGCTGGCCTGTTCGTATTCAAACGAATACAGGAACGCTACGCCGCGCTCAAACTGCGCTTGGGTGCTGGGAGCGCATGAGATCGGGAAGGATACGGTGCCGAGCTTCTCGGCGGTATCGTGGTGGTGCGGCTCGTTTTGAGCGAAGCAAGATAATGAGAGAGCAAGGATGGCCAGGAAAGGAACGGCACGGGTGTTTTTCATCGCAGGCTCCAGATTAGCGGAAGCCTACGCGTGTGAAGAATCGATGTCAACGAACGGAGGGCGCGCTGCGCGGATTGTTAGTCGCAGATTTATGGCGGACGCCGGAGGCATCTCGCCCGAGCAAGGAAGGCAAATATTTGCTCGCAATGACACAGGCAAATTCTCCGGTCGGGCACACCATTTCCCCACAACAACGCGCTCCGCAGGACGGTAGGCGGCATAAGCGGTGCCCACCTACGCACGGATTCTTCCTGGATCACGGGCTACCCGGAAGTTACGCCCCAGAACAGACTTTCACCCCGCTGTCCAGAAGTCGGCTTCTGGGAAGTGATCCCCGCACCTGGCATCGATTGCTAGGCGGATTGCCGTCCCTCCCGAAACAATTCTGCCTTAAGTCAGCGCCTACCGCGCTCGTCCACTGGAAGACTCCACTTTCCCCGCCAGCCCCCGCTTCCGGCTCCGACTCACCCTTATCATTTCTCTAGCATCAGATTGTCCGTAGAATCTTCCCAGGTGTCCACAAAGGTGAGAACAATGACAAGCAAACCACGGAACGGCATCCTCATTCATAAACCCTTACTCGCGGTGCTCTTATTCTTGCCCGCTTCCTTGCTGGCCGAGCCGGTCACGCTTCACCACGCCGTGGAACTCGCGCTCAAACACGCCACTACCATTGCCATCTCTACCGCCGACGAACAACACGCCTCCGCCAGCTACCGCGAGCAGCGCAACAACTACATTCCCCAACTGAATGCGGGAGCCGGCATTGGCTGGTCCGATGGCTTCCCGCTCAGCCTCGAAGGCTCCGCCCCTTCGCTCTTCAACGTAAACGCCCAGTCCGCCGTCATCAATCCAGCCCTGAAAGACTTCATTCACGCTGCCCAGGCAGATGTCACCGCAAGCACCCTCCGCACCAGGGACCAGCGTAACCAGATTATTCAGGACACCGTGTTGAGCTACGCCGAGTTGGCCAAATGGGAGCAGCGCTTGAGCCGCCTGCGCGAAGCCGAAGCTGCCACCGGCCAAATGGAAGCAGCCGTAGCCCAGCGCGTCAAAGAAGGCATCGACAGCGAAATGGATGGCAGCAAAGCCCGCTTGTCGGTAGCCCGCGTCCGCCTGCGCATCGCCGAAGCTGCCGGCGCCACCGACGTTCTTCGCGAACATCTTTCCAGCCTGACCGGAGTGCCCGTTGCCTCCTTCGAAATAGATCCTGACTCGGTACCCGCTCTGCCCGCCGTAAAGCCGGCGGAGGATCTCACGGAAAAAGCCACCGCAGCGAACCCCTTTGTTCAGGCTGCCGTGGAACACGCGCGCGCCCAGTACTTGCGGGTGAAGGCGGAACACAAGTCCCTGTGGCCCAGCGTGGACTTTGCCGCCCAGTACGCCAACCTCGCCACCTACAACAACTACGACGCCTATTACAAACACTTCCAGCCCAACAATGCTACCGTCGGAATCGCAATCCACCTCCCTTTCTTGAATCTCGCCCAGCACGCTCGAGTGCAAGAGGCTGAGTCGGAAGCCTTCAAAGCCAAAAAGCAGGCCGAAGCCGCCCACAACCAGGCCTCCGAAGAAACCTTGCGCCTGCAACGCTCCGTCACCCAGATGCAGGCCGCCCGCGATGTCGCGGAACTCGAGTATGAGATCGCCCAGAAAAATGTCGAAGCCGTCCAGACTCGCATGGACTCCTCCACCGCCAACCTGCATGATCTCGACAACGCCCGCACGCAAGCCAGTGAACGCCTGATTGCCCTGCAGGACGTCACCTTCGAGCTCGAACGCAGTCAGGTAGCACTCCTGCGCGCCACCGGGGACCTTGAAACCTGGGCCCTAGGAACCAAATAACCATGCCGGCTTGAAATGCCGGACGAACCTGCATAAACACTGCTTTTCGCACCCATCCACGCCTCCGGATGGTAAAATAATGACTCACTCCATATGCCTCTTAAAACACTGTTCCTGAATCCGCCTTCCTTTGAGAATTTCGACGGAGGCGCCGGCTCCCGTTGGCCCGCCACCCGCGAAATCGAGAGTTATTGGTACCCGGTTTGGCTGGCTTATCCGGCTGGAATGCTGGAGGGGGCGCGCTTGCTGGATGCGCCGCCGCATTACATTTCGGCGGAGCAGACGATCGAGATCGCCAAGGGTTACGAGTTTCTGGTGCTGTTCACCAGCACGCCCGGTTTTCCCGGCGACATCGGCCTGGCCCGCGCTATTAAAACCGCTAATCCTGGGATTAAGATTGCTTTTGTCGGACCGCATGTGACCGTTCTGCCGGAGAAGTCTTTGCGCGATTGTCCGTCGATTGATTTTGTTGCCCGCAAGGAGTTTGACTACGCGGTCGTCGACTATGCCAAGGGCAAGGCTCTGGAAGACATTGCCGGGATCTCCTTCCTGAAAGACGGAAAGGTCGTCCACAATCCCGATGCGCCGCAGATTCAGGATCTTGATGCCCTGCCGCACGTCACCGACGTCTACAAGCGCGATCTCGACGTTACGCGCTACAACGTGCCGTTTCTGCTGAATCCTTACGTCTCGCTTTACACCACACGCGGCTGCCCGGCGCAGTGTACCTTCTGCCTGTGGCCGCAGACCTTGAGCGGACATCCCTGGCGCAAGCGCTCCACCGACGATGTCGCCAATGAAATGTCGAAGGTGAAGCAATACTGGCCGGAGGTGAAGGAGTTCTTCTTCGACGACGACACCTTCAACATCCAGAAGGCGCGTACCATTGAGCTTTGCGCCAAGTTGAAGCCGCTGGGCCTCACCTGGTCCTGCACCTCGCGCGTGACCACCGATTTTGAGACGCTGAAGGCGATGAAGGAAGCGGGATGCCGGCTGCTCATAGTCGGCTACGAGTCTGGAGATCAGCAGATTCTGAAGAACATCAAGAAGGGCGCAACCATTGAGCGGGCGCGCCAGTTCACTAAAGACTGTCACAAGCTGGGCCTGGTCGTCCACGGCGATTTCATCATGGGATTGCCCGGCGAGACTCGCGAAACCATCAACAACACCATCAAGTTCGCCAAAGAGCTGGACGTGGAGACCATTCAGGTCTCGGTGGCTCACGCCTATCCCGGCACCGAGCTTTATGATTACGCGGTGAAGAACGGATTCATCGTCGGCGACAACAAGATGGTGGATGAAGGCGGCCATCAACTGGCGCACATCGAGTATCCGGGACTGCCGGCAGATGAGATTCTTTCCGCGGTCCACCGTTTCTACGACGAATACTATTTCCGGCCCAAGGCAGTGTTCCGCATCCTGAGAAAGGCCGCGTTCGACAGCAACGACCGCAAGCGGCTTTACAAGGAAGCGAAGACCTTCCTGAAGCTGCGCTCGGCGCGCAACAAGATGGTGAAGCGGCATAGCGACGAGGCCGCCGCCGAACTCGCCAAGGCCTGATTTCACGGGTAAAGGCTTTTCACCACAGAGACACAGAGAAAACCTTTGATTGCCTTTTTTGTCTTGATTTTTCCTTTGTCTTCTCTGTGCCTTGGTGTCTCTGTGGTGAAAGGCCTTAGAAATCCGTCGTTGTACGTGCACTGCCTAGACTTCCAGTGAACTTTCGCAAGTATCTTGTGCTGGCTGGAGTGACGGTCTTCGCCGCGGCTGGAGACTCGATGCTCTCGCACGGGATGAAGCAGATCGGCAGCATCTCCCTCAATCATCTGCAAGGCGTCATCCTGGCCGTGCTCAATCCCTGGGTCGCGATCGGAATTCTTCTTCTGCTGGCGTTCTTCGCCACCTACATGACTGCGCTCTCCTGGGCCGATCTCACGTACGTTCTGCCGGCGACTTCGCTGGGTTACGTGCTGCTTGCCCTGGTCGCCAGATTTCTGCTGCACGAGCATGTCAGTCCGCTGCGCTGGCTGGGGATCGTGTTGATCACGGGCGGTGTGGGATTTATAGCCGGTGGCCCGGAACTTACCACGCATCCGCACGTGGAACCCGCCGAGACTGCCCACGAACCCCGTGTTGCGGCCGCGCCGACCCCACTTCTAGCAAAGGACGCGAGAAATGGGGCACCCACGGCTGCTGGTGGAGTTGAGCGATGAATTTATGAAGGGCATTTACACCTGGAGCGCAATTCTCGCGATCGTCTTCGCCTCGGTGGTGGGCGACGTGCTGTTGGCGCGCGCCATGAAGCAGGTCGGGGATGTTGGTGCGCTGTGGCGCCGCGCCGGTCTCGGCACCGTGATCGGGCGCACGCTCGGCAATCCCAACTTTCTTCTTGGGGTCATGGCTATGGCTGTGGCCTTCTTTAGCCTGCTCTTCGCGCTTTCCTGGGGAGACGTAAGCCTGGTGGCTCCCGCCGCCGCTTCCCTCACCTTCATCGGCAACGCCGTCGCCGCCAGGATCTTTCTGCATGAGCGGGTCGACCGGCGGCGGTGGATTGCGGCTTCTCTGGTAGCGGCGGGAGTGGCGCTGCTGGCCGGGTGAGCCTGACTATCCAAACAGGCGCATGAGGCCGGTGGGAGGCAGATCGGGAGTTATGAAGTGGGAATCGTTTATTCCGGCGGCGCGGGTCAGGGCTTCGGCGGCCAGGTATCCGCTGCGGACCGCGCCTTCCATGGTGGCGGGCCAGCCGGTCGCGGTCCAGTCGCCGGCGAGAAAGACACGGGGCCACACCGTGGTTTGGCCCGGACGGTAGGCGTCGATGCCGGGACGCGGCGAGTAGGTGGCGCGGACTTCCTTGATGACGGTGGACTTCACCAGATTGGCCGCGCGCGCTGCGGGGAAAAATTCGCGGACTTCTTTCAAGGCGAGGTCGACGATCTCGGTGCGCGATTTGTCGATGAGGCTCTTCGAGGCGCTGACGACCAGTTCGATGTAGCTGCCGGCGGCCTCAGGGGCTAAAGCCCCGTTTCTAGATGCAGCCTCTGCGGCACGACTGAAGTCGTGCCCTTCCCGATCTGTTTCGTCGAGCTCTTCCCGGTCTTTTTTGTCTTCCCGATCTTTCTCGTCGCGCCCTTCCCGGTCTTTTCCGGTGACGCCCACGGGGGAAACGGCAGGCGTTCCCGGGCGCTGATGCAGGCGCGACTTGTGAAACATCCACTGAATAGTTCGATCGAGTAAGACGGCGTGATCGAGATCACTGATCTGGCGGTCGAACCAGAGGTGGATACCGGTGATGGGAGAGGACTCGAAGTGAGTGAGTTGTTCGCGCAGGGGCGCGGCTTCAAGGGTGTCGGGGAGGATGCGGTCCAGGTTTTCGAAGGGCAGAGCTACGATCAGATAGTCGAAGGCGTCTTCCTGTTCGCTGGCGCGAATCCGCACGCGGGCTGGCTCAGGAGAAAACGTTTCGAGCGAATTGCGGAGGCGAATCTCGCCGCCGCGGTTGCGGATGTAGTCTCCGGCGCGGTTGTAGAGGTCGGTCAACGGGATGCTGGGAACGCCCATGTGGCGGGCGGCGGGGGACTTCATCGACTCGCGCACGACCTGGGCGGCGGAGGAAATCGAAATCAGGTCCAGATCTTCACTCAGGGCGCTGACCAGGATCGGCTTCCAGAAACGTTGGATGGCGTTCCCGGTCTGCTTGTGGCGGTGACACCAGTCCAGAAAAGATTGACCAGTGTCGGTTTGCTTCGTGAGCGTGAGGGCGGCGATGGCGCGCGAAATCGCGAGCTTGTCTTCCGCGCTTAGAAAGGGAAAGCGCAGAAATGAAGGAGCGGTGTGCAGCGGCGCGGGCAGTGGAGAGGCGCGCATCACGCTGGTGCGGCCGCCGGGCTCGATGAAAGTCATCTCGTCGTACCAGCGGATCTTGTCTTCGACGCCGATGCGCTCGTAGAACTCGAGCAGGTTGGTGCAGACGCGGAAAAGCACGTGCTGGCAGTTGTCAACGACTTCACCGGTGCCGGGATGTTCGTAGGAGGAGGCGCGGCCGCCGAGGTAAGGGCGGCGCTCGAGCAGGGTGACGCGAAAGCCGGATTCGGCGAGGGCGCAGGCGGCTGCGAGTCCGGCCAGGCCGCCTCCCGCCACGGCTACTGTAGGTTGTTTGGGGCTCTGGTTCATGCAAGTTCTGGGCTAATGGGCTGCTGCATTGCCGGTTTAAGCAACAGCAGGTTCCCTTCGTCTCCGCTCAGGGCAAGCTCTCACCGGGCTTTCGCCCGGTTCGGAATGATAAAAAGCTTATCAGGTGAGGCGCTGCAGGAAGCCCTTTCCCAAGATGCGCAGTTTTTCGCTGACGGTCAGGCTCACCTTGCCGCTGAAGACGTCGTACTGGCGCTCGGCGATTTTTTCCAGAAGCCTGCGGTAGATGTTGACCAGCACCCACAGGGCGGGCTGGCTGTCTTCGGAAATGTAGGGAATCAGTTGTTCTCCGGCCTGGTAGAGTTCACGGGCGCGGTCGGCTTCGAGGGCGAGCAATGGTCGGAAGCGCGCGGGGTCTGGCGTGGAAAGCAGTTCCGCGGCCGAGAGGCCGAACTTTGCTAAATCCTCTTCGGGCAGATACACGCGGCCCATCGCGGCATCTTCCTTCACATCGCGAATAATGTTGGTGAGTTGGAAGGCCAGGCCGCACTGCTCGGCCAGAGGTTCGGCAGCGGGATCGCGATAGCCGAAGACGTGGATGCAGACCAAGCCTACTACCGAGGCTACGCGGTAGCAATAGAGTTTTAGATCCTCGAATGCATGGTACTGGACGGTCAGAGATGGAGCGGCGGCATTTGGGGAAACAGGGACCGCATGGTTCTGGGCTGGGGGCTCGGCGACATCCATGGCCGTGCCCAGGGCTAATTCGTCCAGCAGGCCGGCGGGGATGGTATAGCGGCGTTGGGCGTCGGTGAGTGCCAGCAAGATCGGATCGTCGCTGGGCTGGCCCTGCTGCACCTGGTGCAATGCATCGAGCCAGGTATCGAGCTTGAAGCGGCGTTCCTCAAGGCTGAGGCCAGGGTCGTCGGCAATGTCGTCGCAGCGGCGCATGAAGGCATAGACGGCGCACAGCGCTTCGCGCTTGCGCTTGGGCAGGACCAGGAACGCGTAGTAGAAATTCTTGGCGTTGGTGCGGGTGATGCCGCGGCAAACCGAATACGCAATCGCCAACTGCGCGGGAGCTGGGCTCCACGGTATCAAGACCTGCTGTGCCGCACTCATAACAACTTCCCCAGCGCGGCCCGCGCCACCAGGGCCAGCTTGCGCGTCCTCGAAATCGCGGGACGCCTTCCGAGCACGGCGAAGCCCTGGCGCTCGATGGCGTTCAGAATTTCCTGGCCGCCGCGGCTGAAGAGTTCAAGATCGACCGCCAGTTCCGCGTCCACCTTCGCCACCAAGGGCAGGCCGCGGTCAAACCACTGGCGCGCCCGTTCCACTTCAAACTTCATCATCTGGCAAAACGCGGGCGTGTTGCGGGTCTCGGCCAGGTCTTGCTCGCTCACCGAATAATGGCGCAAATCTTCCAGCGGCAAATAGATGCGGCCTTTGCCGTAATCCACGGTCACGTCCTGCCAGAAGTTTGCCAACTGCAGCGCGGTGCAGGTGTAGTCGGAAAGCTGCTGGCGCTCGGAATCTTTATAGCCGCATAGGTAGAGCACGAGATGCCCTACGGGATTGGCCGAGAAACGGCAGTAGGCGAGCACATCGTCGAAGGTTTCGAAACGGGTGACGGTCTGGTCCTGGCGGAAGGCGATCAGCAAATCGGAAAACTCGTGCCTGGGAATGGCAAACTTCCTGACCGTCTCGGCCAGCGCAACGAACACTGGATGGCGCGGACTGCCGGCGTAGCATGCGTCGAGTTCCGTCTGCCACTGGTCGAGCAGCGCGAGCGCTGCTGCGGGATCTCCGACCTCGTCGCCGAGATCGTCGGAGATACGGCAATAGGCGTAGACATTGAGGAAATCCTGACGCAGTTTCTTGGGCAGAAACCAGGTGGCGACGGAGAAATTCTCGTAATGGGTGCGGGCGAGGCGGCGGCAGTATTCCTGGGCTTGCTCCAGCGGCGGCGCGGATTCCGGGATGGCGTATTCGGCGGGCAGGCGGCTCCAGCCCCGAGAAATCAGAGCAGCGGGCTGAGATTCGCTGGCGATTGGGCTCATGTTGAGAGCATCCTAGGTGTCGAGCAACCCCCTGAGCATCTTGCGGACTCCTTGCATGGCCGATGGCACTGCCGGCATACATGGGGTCCGTCGCTTCGCTCAGGATGACAGTCTTCGTTCACACGGAGCGTTTGAACCCACTTTCGCGCCGACTGTCGTGGCACTGACTGCCAGTCAGTGGCCGGGAATAATGGCGGTCTTGATGTCGCCCCCGCGATTGAGCATGTGCCGGAGCACCTGCTGCAGGCGCGAAAGCGGAGCTTCACCGGTGATGTAGTCGGTAGGACGAATCTTCTTGGCCGCGATCAGGCCGAACGCCCGACGGACGGTCTCCGGTGTGTGATGGAACGTGGCCTTGAGCGTAATCTCCGAATAGTGCAAGCGGTTGGTATCGAGTTGCACCTTGCTGCCGCTGGCACATCCGCCGAAGAAATTCACGGTGCCGCCTTTACGCACCATCTCGACCGTCCACTCCCAAGCTTCTGGGCGGCCGACGGCTTCGATGACCACGTCGCAGCCGCGCTTCTGTGGAGTCAGAGCGCGCACCGCCTCCACCACGTTCTGCACCTTGGTGGTCTGGACGATTTCATGAGCGCCCATGTGCTTGGCGGCTACTACCTGCTCGTCGCGCTTCACTACCGAGACCACATTGCAGCCGATAGCCCGCGCCACCTGGACAAACATCAGTCCGATGGGGCCACCGCCGATGATCGTAACCGTGTCGCCAATCTCTACCCCAGTTTCATGCAGGCCGCGCAACACGCAGGCCAGGGGTTCCGTCATGGCAGCGTCTTCGAAACTTACGCCGGGCGGGATCACCAGCATATTGGCTTCCACAATGCGCCGCGGCACGCGGATGTATTCCGCATAGGCTCCGTTATTAAACAGCAGGTCTTCACACAGATTTTCCTGATGCTTGGAGCAATAGAAACACATCTGGCAGGGGGCGGAATTCAGCGCCACCACGCGCTGGCCCTTCTTGAAGCTGTGCACGCCCTCGCCCACTTCCTCGATCACGCCGGCCAGTTCGTGGCCGAACAAGGCGGGAGGAATAATCATGCGGGCGTGGTAGCCGCGCTGATAAACCTTGAGGTCAGTGCCGCAGGTGAGAGCCACCTGCACCTTGACGAGCACCTCGCCCTTTTCCACGCGAGGGATCGGCACTCTTTCAATCTTGAGATCTTCTTTGCCGTACAGGACGGCAGCCGTCATTTTTCCATTCACTGCTGGCTTCTTCCTTCCCAGGCTTCAGGGTTCCAGGTACTCCCGGGCTGAATCACGACTTTCATCGACGCGGGCTGGGGATGAGCCGCGAGTTCCAAGGCCCGCGCACCCTCCTGCAGCGGAAACCGGTGGCTAATCAGCCGTTCCAGGTCCATTTCCCGGTTCATCACAAAACCAACCGATTCCTCTTGCAAGTCTACAGACGCGCTATAAGACCCGAGCAGCGCCTTTTCCTCGACGCAAATCGCCGCCGGGTCGACAACTACTTCCCCGCGCTGGGTTTGCGCAAACAACAACACCCGCCCGCCGGGACGAGCGGCATCCATCGCGGGACGAATCAAGGCATTGCTGCCCACCGCCAGAATCACGGCGTCCGCGCCCCGACCTTCGGTCCGTTCCCGTACAGCCAGAACCGCGTCGTTCTTTGAGGCGTCGATCAAATGCTCAATTCCAAGGCTTTTAGCTATTCTAAGCCTCTCGGGATACAAATCGGTAGTAATAACCGTGGCCCCTGCCTTTCGTGCCAAGACACTCAATATGATGCCGATCGGCCCCTGCCCGATGACTAAGGCCGTCTCGCCGCGTTCCAGGCGCAGCGCCTCCATGCCTTTCAGGCAGGTATTCACGGGCTCGACAAAACAGGCCTGCTCAAACGATACGCCTGCCGGGATTTTTACCGTCCCCCGCTCGACGATCCAGTCCATCACCCGAACGTACTGCGCGAAGCCTCCGCCGGAAGGCTCAAAGCCGGCGGTGCACCCTACCTTCTTATAACTCGGACACTGCGCGAACGTCTTGTGACGGCAGTAATAGCATTGGCGGCAGGGGATATGATGAAACACCACGACCCGGTCGCCGGGATCGAACTTCCGCACTCCGGTGCCTACCGCGGCCACTACGCCCGAGGTTTCATGGCCAAAGATGCGCGGGGCGGAGTGCGAACCGGAGGCAATCTTCTTCAGATCGGTGCCGCAAACCCCGCAGGTGTGCACCCGGACGAGCAACTCTCCCGCGCCGATCTGGGGTACGGGAACCGTCTCCAGACGGACGTCGTTCACGCCCCGGTATACCGCCGCCAGCATGGTAGCCGGGACCGACTGGCTTTGATCTTCTATCGCGATTTGCCCAGCAATCCCCATTTGCTTGGTGACTCTACGTTTGATGAACTCTAAACCGTACTCGACCCTATTTTCCGGAGCTCTCGGCCTGCCTCGGATCCGTGTTCCGGAACTCCACTTCCAGCGTCATCGAATCCAGATACGGTGAATCCAGTGGCGTAAAGTGATACGCCTTCACCTGCAGCACTACGTAAAAACTATCCACTTTAATGATCCGTTTGGCTCCCAAAGGAACGCGCGCAAAGTTGCCCGGTTCCAGCCGCCACAGCGTGTTTCCAGGATCATCCGACGGCCCCTGCGACGCCAGCAGCACGTTGTCGTAAATGGGATGATGGAGGTCCACCAATTTCACCTGCCAGGAGGTGATTTTAGTATCGCCCTCCGGTATTTGTGGACTAACCGAGAAGGCGTAGCGGTCGGCTCCACGCAAGTCTTTGATGCGCTCGCGGTACAGTGGATTCTCCGGCGAAAGCCGGGCTTCGAAGCTCTCCTCTGAAACACGGGTTGAGCCTTGGCGAAAGCTCTCGGCATAGACCTCGGCAGCGGTAGACTGCGCGGCGAGATGGATCGCCATGCCCAAGACGATGAGAATCAGCAGCCGCAGCTTAAATCGCAGTTTCATTCGTGACTCCTGGCACTCAATTCGGTTGAGGCGGCAGCCTGCGGTGCCGGGCGGGCTGGTGGCGGAGGCGCCGCGATCTTTTCTGACATGCGGCCTGATGCCTGGCTGAGTTCGTGCTGGAAACGCTCGAGATGCTCGCCCAGCGCCTTGGCTGCCTTGCGGCTGTTGCTCGCCAGCCGGGCAACGCGGCTCCACAGCCAGGGGCGCAAGGCAATAAACAGCGTAAAGGCTGGGGTTCTGAACCGGCCCCAGGCGTCGAGGAAGCGGGCCATCTCGGGCATTTCAAAACTCGACTCATCCGAGATTACTTTGATTGCGCCGAACTGAAGCCCGCGGGCGCGCGCCGCGGCTGCTACCGCGGAAGCTTCCATATCCACCGCCTGTGCCCCGTAGGCCTGGGCCAGGCTCGCTTTCTGTTTCACCCCCGCTATTGCCATGAAGCTGACGAGCGCCCCGTGTCGGCCTGCGCCATCGATTTCGACGCGGGTGCCGTCGCGCGCATCAATCACAACGGCTGCTGAGAAAACGTCCCCCACCCGCAGGCTTCCATCCAGCGCTCCGGCAAAGCCCACTGACTGCACGAGCGTCGGACGGTACAAAGCGATCACGGCTTCGGCCGCTCGCCGGGCTGCCTCAAGGCCGATTCCTCCGCACACGACAACCATCTCATCGCGCTCGAAAAAGATGAAGCTGCGGCCTTCGTACCGTTGCTCGACGCGATTCGAGGACCTGGTCAGTCCGCGGACTTCGCGCTCGAGCGCTGCCACTATGGCGACTTTAGGCATATCCGTTGGTCCGGAACCACTCGACTGCACGGCACAGGGCACCGTCGGCTGGCATCGTCTTCCATCCCATCTCTCGTTCCGCCTTATTGGAGCTGGCCCACATTTTCTTTTTTCCCATGCGGACGGTTTCGACCGTCGCGCGGGGCTCGCGGCCCAGCAAGCGGCCGGAGACCGTTTCATCCACCGCGCCCGCCACATAGGCAACAAAATAGGGCAGCTTCACCTTCGGCGAGGGCAAGCCGGCGATCGCGCCCAGCTTATCCAGAATCTGCTTCAATGTCAGGTTCTCGCCGCCCAGAATGTAGCGCTCGCCGCTCTTGCCCTTTTCCAGCGCAGCAACGTGTCCGCGAGCGCATTCGCGAACATCCACCAGGTTCAATCCGGTCTCCACATAGGCGGGAAACTTCCTCTTTAGAAAGTCGACGACAATCCGACCCGTTGGAGTCGGCTTGACGTCCTGCTCGCCCACCGGAGTCGTCGGATTCACCGTGACCACGCGCATGCCGCTGCAGCCCGCGTCCAACGCCAGTTGTTCGGCCATAAACTTCGAGCGCTTGTAGTGCCCAATCATGTCGGCGAGGGAGACTGGAGACTCTTCGTCCGCCGGACGCCCATTCCCGGTGAACCCCATGGTGGCTACGCTCGAGGTGTAGACGACGCAGCGGACCGCGTTCTTGCGCGCGGCTTCCAGAATCGCCTGCGTCCCCTCCACATTCGAGCGGTACATCTCCGCCGCATCGCGCACCCATAGCCGATAGTCGGCAGCCACGTGAAACACCACCTCGCAGCCCGCCATGGCCTTTTCAAGCGATGCCGGATCGCGCAGATCGCCCGTCGCCGTTTCGGCCTTCAGACCTTCAAGGTTCTTCAGATTACTGGTGGGGCGCACCAGCAGCCGAAGGTCGGCCCCCTGCTCCGCCAGAACGCGGGCCACATGGGAGCCTAGAAATCCGGTTGCGCCTGTGACGAAAGCTTTCAAAAGCAGTACCCAGTTGCCAGTTGCCAGTTGCCAGTTGTCATGGTTTCCGCCAAACGGGGTGAACGACCGCACCCTCCGGGATAGTGTACGAGTAAGAGTACTTCTCCAGACAATCCAGTTCCCGCCCAAGACACGGTCGGTTTCGGGTTCTTATGTTCGCCTGGCAGGCTGGCCGGTCGTTCGCAAAAAACTCCCACCGAACATCCAGGCCGGGGATTTCCGCACGTAGGATGCCCTCTGCTTCCTCACGAGCATCCGTGTCACAGAAATCGATGTCGGCAACGGCGCACCTGACACCGTCTTGAATTGCAACGAGTAGCGCGTTAAGTTTCCGCGAACTGCGGAACTTCGAACAGTCCTCAATAGCAAAGGCCTTGAAATCATCAAAGATTAACCAGCCATCCCGACACATTCGACAAAGAAAGGTTGTCTTACCGCTTCCCGGAAGACCTGCCAGAAGGACGACTTCCTTGTTCATAGAGCTCAACGGGTTCGCGGACTGGCAACTGGGTACTGGGCACTGGCAACTAGCCCGCCTTCTCCATCACCTTGGCATAGGTCGTAAGCGCGAGCAGCGGGAAGTACTGCCGGTAGAGGTGATAGTTCAGATAGAACACGCGCGGAAAGCCTGTGCCCGTGCAGGACGGCTCATCCCATGATCCATCGTCGTTCTGCGTGCGCAGCAGGTAGGCAATCGCGCGAGCCACGGAATCGCTGCGCGTATCACCTACAGCAAGCAGTCCCAGGATCGCCCACGCGGTTTGCGACGGCGTGCTCGGTCCTACCCCGCGGGTGCTGGGATCGTCGTACGAGCCGCAGCTCTCGCCCCAACCTCCATCCGCATTCTGCACCATGCGCAGCCACTCCGCCGCCTGCTGGACGCAAGGCTCGTGGTTGTCCATGCCAATCGCTTCCAGCCCGCGCAGCACCAGCGCCGTACCGTAGATGTAGTTCACGCCCCAGCGCCCAAACCAGCTCCCATCCGGTTCTTGCTCGTTGCGAAGGAACCGAATCGCCTGCTGCACCGCGGGATGGTTCTTATCGTAGCCGTAGGCCGCCATCATCTCGAGGATGCGGCCGGTGATATCTACCGTGGCCGGATCGAGCATGGCGTTGTGATCGGCGAAGGGCACATGCTGGAACACCATGCGGTCATTGTCTTTATCGAAAGACGCCCAGCCCCCGTTCTTGCACTGCATCGACAAGATCCAATCAATGGCCCGCTGCACTGATTCACGCTGATACCGACCATTGGGATGCTCCACCCGGCTCAACGCCAGGCAAACCATCGCGGTGTCATCCACATCCGGATAAAACTCGTTGTTGAACTCGAAGTACCAACCACCCGGCTTGCCCTTCCTGTTCTTGATCTGCCAGTCGCCGGCATTCCGGACCTGCTTCTGCAGGATCCAGTCCGCGCACTTCACCATTCGCGGATCATTCGCGGCTACTCCCGCCTCGCCCAGAGCGAACATCGCATAGGCCGTGTCCCACACGGGAGACATACAGGGCTGCATGCGGAAGGTGTCACCCTCTTCGATCCCGAGCTTCTCAAACTCGTCCAGCGCCCGGATAACCTGCGGATCGTCAACCGAGTACCCCAGGCAACGCATCGCGATGATGGAGTTCATGATCGAGGGATAGATGCCGCCGAGACCATCGCTCATCTCGAAGCGCTCCAGCATCCATTTCTCCGCGCTCTTCAATGCCACCGAACGCAGTGGACGGATGTGGACACGCTCGAACCAATGCGTCATGCGGTCAAGGCAAAGGAAGAAATTTCGCCAGGAAACTAGTTTCTTCGACCAGTGCAGGCGCATGCGCGACTTCTGCATGCCGCCGACGAACAGCTCTTCGACGCCCATTTCACGCGGAATCTTCTTGAACGGCTTCTTCGCGTAGCAGATCGAAAGCGGTACCAGGATAGCGCGCGACCAGGACGAAATCTCGTAGATGTTGAACCAGAACCAGTTGGGAAACAGCACGATCTCGGGCGGAATCGCCGGCACGGCGTCGTAATCGTACTGCCCGAAGAAGCACAGATAGATCTTGGCGAAGGTGTTGACCTCGGTCACTCCGCCGAGCTCGAGGATCTTCTTCCGGGCACGCTGCAGCACGGGATGATTGGCCTCGTATCCCGCCAGCTTCAAGCCGAAATAGGCTTTCACCGATACGCTGACGTTTGAGGGCCCCGACGCATAAATACTCCAGCCGCCATCCTCGTTCTGATGCCGGCTAATCCAGTTCGCAGCCTTCTGGAGGCGCTCGGGGTCGGCGGTTCCGAGGAGCGTATGCAGCAGAATGTAATCCGATTCCAGCGTGGTGTCGGCTTCCAGTTCCCCGCACCAATAGCCATCTTCGTGCTGTGTGGAGAAAAGAAGCTTGCGGGCGGCGTCCATTGCGGCACCCACACGGCTGGCCAGTCCGTCGATCTTGCCAAAGCGAAGTTGTGGCGCGGACGCTATATTGGAATCAGGGGAGTCTGTATCCATCTTTGTATCCGTCAGTCTTCGTATCCGTTAATCCGCGGTGGCAGTCGCTGGAGCGGCGGCGATCGCCTCGACAATCTCCGGCGGCAGCCCGAAGCGCACGTTTTCCGGCATCACTTCGAGTTCCCGCACGTTGTCGAAACCTTTGGTCGCCAGAAACTTCATGGTTTCCTCTACCAGGCACTCTGGCGCCGATGCGCCAGCCGTCAGCGCGATCGTCTTAACGTCCGCCAACCACTCGGGCTCAATGTCTTTGAAGCTGTCAATGAGATGCGCGTTCGTACCCAGGTTGCGCGCCACCTCGACCAGACGATTGGAATTTGAGCTGTTCTCCGACCCCACCACCAGTAGCAGATCGGATTCCGACGCCACTTCCTTCACGGCGACCTGCCGGTTTTCCGTGGCGTAGCAAATATCCTGCGCCGCCGGACCTTTGATGTTAGGGAACTTCTGCTTCAAGGCAGCGATAATGTCCTTGGTCTCGTCCAAGCTGAGCGTCGTTTGCGTCAGGTAGGCCACGCGATTGGGATCCGGCACGGTCAGCGACTTTACCTGCTCCGGAGTTCCAACCACCTGCGTCACCAGCGGAGCCTCGCCCAGCGTTCCAATGACCTCGTCATGGTCGTGGTGCCCAATCAGGATCAGCGAATACCCTTCCTTGGCAAACTTCACCGCTTCCACATGCACCTTGGTGACCAGCGGACAGGTCGCATCGATCACCCGCAGCCCGCGCCGGGCGCTGTGTTCCCGCACCTCGGGCGAAACCCCGTGGGCGCTGTAGATCACGCGTTCGCCATTCGGCACTTCATCCTCGCTATCGACGAAGATCGCGCCCTTGCCGCGCAACTCGTCGACCACAAAGCTATTGTGGACGATTTCCTTGCGCACGTAGATCGGCGGCCCAAACGCCTCCAGCGCGATGCGCACCACATCAATGGCCCGCACCACCCCGGCGCAGAACCCCCGCGGCTTCAACAAAAGCACGGTCTTTCCCTGGCTGCTTGGCACCATTTAGCTCCCGTTCTTGTGATCTTCCCTAAACCCTCTACGATGCAAAATCTGGGCCCGGAATCTGTACGTTAAGGGTACACGAACCCCGTTGAGGCGATACTAATAAACTACTGGAAAGTGCCCTCCTGGTCAACGTAAGCCACAGAAACGGCGGGGATTAGCAGTGGTTGGGCATTCTGGGCAGCGAATGGTTGTTTACCACAGCCGCTTCACATCGTATAAGTCGAAGACCGCATCAGCACTGAGAATCGCCACGTCCAGCAGCTGTCCCTGTGCCACCAGCAGCCGATCAAATGGATCCCGATGGTGCAGCGGCAGCAAGCCGGCCCGGACGGCCATGTCCAGCGTAATCGGCAGTTCCGAGAATGATTCCCGGTCTAGTACGCGATCCAGACCCTCGAGGATCGATCGCGGCTTCATCTTCCCGATTCTCACTTTGATCGCCAGCTCCCAACCGATAACCGCCGAGATGAGAATCTGGTTCTCAGGATTTCGGATTGTCTTCGCGGCCTGCTTGGAAAGTCGGCCCGCGTCCTCCATCCACCAGATCAATACGTGCGTATCGAGAAGAACCTTCACATTCGTCGCAGTGACGGGCCAAGCCGGGTATTTAGGCAGAGCGACCTACTCAGCTTATTCAAAACCCAGGTCTTTCAGTTCCTGATCGGTCAGGGGGGCGAATGCATCGGGGGTGTAAGAGATTTTCCCCTTCCAGGCACCAGGTATTCGCTTCCCGCTCTGGCTCTCGACAGCGACTAGGCGCACAACCGGCGTCTTGCCACGCGCGATGACGATCTCCTCGCCCCGGCAAGCCTTCTCGATGAGCCGCGAAAGCTGCGTCTTTGCCTTGTGGATGGTGATGGTTTCCATATCGCTCTGAATCAGTTAGCTAACCTATGTTAGCTAATCATGCATCCATATGTCAAGATCCCTCTTCGCCCCTACCCATTCGCCTTTATCATCTGCTCGGCGTGCTTCCGCGAAGTGTCCGTCAGCTTGGCGCCGCTCAACATGCGTGCCACTTCCTCGGTGCGGTCCTGGCCCACGACGGCTCGGATGCTGGTGCGCGTTCTTCCGCCCCACGCCTTTTTTTCGATCACATAGTGATGGTCGGCAAAAGTCGCGATCTGCGGAAGGTGGGTTACGCACAGCACCTGGTTGGCCTGGGCCAGTTCCTTCAGCTTCTTCCCAACGGCTTCGGCGGCGCGGCCCCCGATGCCAGTATCGATCTCATCGAACACCATGGTTCTTTGGGAGGCCGCCCGTGAGCCGCCGGCGTTCGCGGGCGAGGGCGCCCGTGCCACACGTTCCTTCGATCCCGCTTCCACGCTGACCTTCAGCGCCAGCATCACCCGCGACAATTCTCCCCCCGACGCGATGTGTTCCAGCGGCCGCATCGGGTCGCCCGGATTCGTCGCGATCATGTAAACCACCTGGTCGATTCCCGCCGCGGACCACTTCCCTTCTTCTTCCGACGTCGTCATCTCAATGCGGAATGCGGACTTCATCGCCAGGTCGTTGATTTCAGCCTCGACCAGCTTCTCCAGTTTCCGCGCCGCATCCGCCCGCTTTTTCGACAGCATCCGCGCCGCACGCAGGTACTCCGCGCCAGCCTTCGCCAGCTCAGCCCGTAATTCGCGCAGAATCTCATCCTTGTTCTCGATCTCCGAAAGCTTGCGCGCCACGTCCGCTCCGAACGCGATCACATCATCGAGTGCCGGACCATACTTGCGCTTCAGCCGATCGAGCAATGCCAGCCGGTCTTCCACCTCTGCCAGGTGTTCCGGCGAGGCATGGATTCCGCCCGCGTAATCTCGCACCGTGGCTCCCACATCTTCCACGCTGATGCGCGCCGTCTCCAGCGCTGCCAGCGCTTCTTGAAACTTGGGCTCGTAACGCGCCAGCTCCTCAATCTGTTTCTGCGCCGCCCGCAGCGACGAAGATGTGGAAGCATCGCCCTCATACAGCAGATCGAAGGCCTGCATCGCTGCGTTGTAGATCTTCTCCGCGTTGGCCAGCACGCGCTTCTCGGTTTCCAAGCGCTCGTCTTCGCCGACTTGTAGCTTGGCTTCTTCAATCTCCCGCTTCTGGAACATCCACAGATCCACTAACCGCAGGCGGTCCTGCTCACCCTGTTCCAAAGCCTCGATGCGCTCGCGAATTCCCTTCCAGGCTTCGTACGCCACAGCGACTGGCTCGAGTTGGCTTCCCGCAAATCCATCCAGCAGTTCCAACCGTGCCGGCGCATCAAACGACAGAATCGATTCATTCTGCGCATGAATCGTCGCCAGGTACGGCGCAAGTTGCCGCAGCACCGCGACCGTTGCCGCCTGATTGTTCACGAACACGCGGCCTTTGCCCCCAACCGCAATCTCCCGGCGCACAATCAGCGATCCGTCTTCGGATTCATCCAGTCCGTTGCGTTCGAGAACCTTCTCAATGGATTCCCCAGCGCTTCCTTCACACCGAAAAACCGCTGACACCACGGCCCGCTCTGCACCCGTACGAATCACGTCACTCGATGCCTTATCGCCCAACAGCAGAGCCAGCGCATCGATCAGGATCGATTTCCCCGCGCCCGTTTCTCCCGTCAGCAGGTTCAGCCCGGAGGCGAACTCCACTGCCGCGTTGTCGATCACCGCGTAGTTTTCCAGTCGCAATTCAACCAGCACAATTCGTCCTTGGTTGCCGAGGTCGAAGTTTTGCGCAGCATAGCACGAAAGCGACTTCCAGGAGGGCTGCACCCGCAGCAAAAGCCAAGCTCAACCAACCAGAAGGTTTACGGATGCGATACGTGCCCCAAAGTCCGCGCCTCGATCATCTATAATCGCCTCAAGGTATCCTCTAAACCCAAGATGCAATTGCTTCCATACTCTGCACTCTTCATCGGCGGCGAGATCCTTGATCTGGTTTCCAGCACTGGTGCCGTCGCCAAGTTCGTTCTTCTCACACTGCTTGCATTTAGTCTGATCTCCTGGGCAATCATTCTCACGAAATGGAGATTGCTCGGCCGCGCCCGCCTCCAGAGCGGACGATTTCTGCGCGCCTTTCGCAAAGCTCAACGCCTGCAGGATATCGCCACCGTCGCCGATCAGTTCCGGCCCAGCCCGCTGGTGGGAGTCTTCGAAGGCGGATTCCAGGAATACAAGCGCCAACTGGCCGTGCCTGGCGCCTCGTTGCGCAGCCTGACTGCGGTGCAGCGCGGGATGCAGATTGGAGCCTCCGAAGAAATTACGCGCCTCGAGCGCAACGTCCCCTGGCTCGCCATCACCGCCGCCGTCACCCCGTTTATCGGCCTGTTCGGCACGGTCTGGGGCATCATTGACGCCTTTCACGGCCTCGGCACCGCCGGCGGAGCCACGCTGCGAGCGGTCGCTCCTGGCATTTCCGAGGCTCTCATTACTACTGCGGCTGGACTCGCCGCTGCCATCCCGGCCGTCATCGCCTACAACCTCATCGGCAACTCCATTCGCGTGTTCGCCGCCCGGGGCGACGATTTCACCCTGGAAGTTCTGAACGCCATCGAGAGTCTTCAGGCGCAACCCGCGGCCGATGGGAGACGCTGAATGGCTTTTACTTCCGCCAACGGACGCACCCAAACCGCTCTCGCCGACATCAACATCACTCCGCTGGTCGATGTTGTCCTCGTCCTGCTCATCATCTTCATGGTCACGGCGCCGGTTCTGCAGTCGGGCATAGAAGTCAGCGTGCCAAAAACGCGCACCGTGAAGGAAATCACTGAGGAACGTACCGTCATCACCATCAACAAGGACCAGCGCGTCTTCCTTGGCAACGACGCCATCAACATTAACCAGATCGCGGCCAGGCTGCGCCAGAAGATTCGCGATCCCCGTAACCAGTTCGTCTTTGTCCGCGCCGATGAGAACGTGCCCTTTGGCGCTTTTGCCACCGTCATGGACGCAGTGAAGCAGTCGGGCATCACCAACGTCAGCATCGTTACTCAGCCCCTCGAACAAGGTGGGACGACACAAAATGGCGTCAAACCCTGAGATATTCTTCGAGCACGACAACTGGGGACGCGCGCTCACCTGGTCCGCCGGTTTTCACGTCGCGATCACGGTGCTCGTCCTGGGCTACTCCCTTGTTTTCACTGGCGGCCGTGGCGAAGGTTGGGGCGCTGGCGGCGGTGGTTCAGCGATCGGCGTCTCATTAGTCAGTTCCGTGCCTTTGCCTGCCAAGACCGCACAGACCCAAAATGTATTGGCCAACGAATCCAAGGGCGTTACCAAGTCTGAACCCAAAGTCGAAGAGAAAGAGCCCGACGCCATCGAGATTCAGGGCAAGAACTCCAAAATCAAGCCTCAGAAGCCACCCATTCCGACCAAGGCAAAGCCGGAGCCTGCCCCCGAGGAAGACACCAACCAGGTTGCTTTCGGCGAAGGCGGCCCGGTCAGCGGACCCTACGGTAGTTTTGCCGCGGGCGGCGCAAAAGGTGGGTTTGGCATCACCGGAAACGGCGGCGACTTTGGCACGAAGTTTGGCTGGTATGTCCAGGTCATTCAGCGGAAAGTCTCGGACAACTGGCTGAAGTATGAAGTCGATCCCGGGATCACCAGCGCGCAGCGGGTCTACATCACCTTCGACGTTGCGCGCGACGGTCATCCCTACAACGTGCAGGTCGAGCAGTCCAGCGGCGTGCCGTCGCTCGATGTCTCCGCCACCCGGGCCCTGCAGCGCATCGACACGTTCGGTCCGCTGCCCCCGGACTACAACGGCAGCAAGATCTCAGTGGAGTATTGGTTTGATTACAGCAAGAAATAAAGTTGTGTACCTATTGGTGGGTAACCGCATCCATAAACTAACGCCAGGGAATGGCGATCTACAGGACATGAAACCACTAGCGCACCTACCTGATTATTCTTAGAGGTTCCAGAATTCGTGAATATGTGAATATGATGGATGGCAACTTGCCCATGAGAACATATCGGAGTACGATATTGTCGTACCTAGTATCCTTTTCTCCGGGTTCGCGCAACGGCTCCAAACGGATGGACGAAAGCCACAGACAATCCCCGCACTTGGTTGGAAACGGTGCCCCCCTCGGCGGACGCCTTCTGATGGTCTTGAGCCTCGTGATTCTCCTCGGTTCGCTCCTGGCTTCCACTTCCCTGGCGCAGGATTGGGTTCGCACCGGTTCCGGCCTCGGCGTTGATAAAGTCCGCCTTGCCGTTCCCGACTTCAAAGCCTCCACCAGCGATCCCCAGAACGACGCACTGCTCAAGACGTTCAACGACACTTTCTGGAACGATCTCGATAATTCCGGCGTCGTCGAACTCGTCTCCAAGAGTTTTTATCCCCTGCAAGTTCCCGGCCAACCCCCCGACGTCACGTTCCCGGCCTGGAACGCGCCTCCGCCCGACGCCGCCATGCTGGCTTTCGGCAATCTCGGCGTCGCCGCCGGCAAACTGACGGTCCAGGGCTGGCTCTACGATGTTAAGAACACGGCCTCGCCTCAGGTTCTAGGCAAGCAATACGCCGATGTCCCGACCGACGCCGCGGCTCGTGTCATCGCCCACAAATTCGCCGATGAGATCATCTTCCGTCTCGGCGGCGGCATCCCCGGCATCGCCGAGAGTACGATCTATTTTGTCAGCGATCGTTCCGGCCACAAAGAAATCTGGGTGATGGACTACGACGGCTCCAACCAGCGCCAACTCACCCAGCAGGGCTCTATCTCACTTTCACCCCGCATCTCGCCCGACGGTTCCCGCTTGGCGTTCAGTTCCCTGACCAAGACTGGTTGGGACATTCTCATGTTCTCGCTCGATCTCAACCGCGTGGTCAACTTCCCGCGCTTCGGCGGCACCAATCTTTCGCCCGCATGGTCGCCAGACGCTACCCATCTGGCGCTCTCCTCGTCTCGCGGCGGTGATTCGGAGATTTATGTCTGCGACGCCAACGGCGCCAACCTCCATAGAATGACCGTCAACAAAGGTCCCGATGTTTCTCCCGTCTGGAACCGCAAGACCGGCGCTCAGATCGCTTTCGTCAGCGGACGCACTGGCTTGCCTCAGGTCTATACCATGGAGGCCGATGGCACCAACCTGCAGCGCATGACCGACCAGGGCTACGCCGTCTCGCCCAACTGGTCGCCCAATGGCCAGTTCCTGACCCTGGCTTGGATCAGAAAATATGGCCCCGGCGAGCCCGGCTCCTCCGATATCTACTTGATGGATATCGCCAGCAAGCAATGGGTTCAGCTGACTCACGACGGCGGACGCAATGATTTTCCTTCGTGGGCGCCGGATGGCCGCCACATCGTCTTTCAGTCCAGCCGCTCGGGCAAAGAGGAAGTCTGGATGATGCTGGCTGACGGCACCAAACTTCATCAGTTAACGTTTACGGGACGTAATTCGCAACCAAACTGGAGTTGGAAATAAAACACTTCGTTTGAATTCGGAACACTTCGAATTCGCAGGAGGACTAAACGTGAAGAGGAACAACATGAAGCGTCAAACTTTGAAAGCACTCGCAACCGTCATCGCTCTGGCCGCCATTCTTATGCTCGGCGCCTGTAAGAAGAAAGCAGCTCCGCCACCGCCGCCACCGCCACCGCCGCCACCATCGCCCACGGCTGCCATCTCCGTCAGCCCGGATACGATTCAGACCGGGCAATCCGCCACGCTTACCTGGCAGACTTCCAACGCCACCGATGTCTCCATCGATGGCATCGGCGCCGTTCAGCCCAGCGGATCGCAGCAGGTCACTCCGGGCAATTCCATGACCTATCACCTCGTTGCCAAAGGTTCCGGCGGAACCCAGGAGGCCACAACGCGCCTCACCGTTACCCAGCCGCCGCCACCACCCCCACCGCCCGCGGCCGCTCCCTCGCCCAGCGATGAAGACCTCTTCGGCCAGAACGTCAAGGACATTTATTTTGACTATGACAAGTCTGACATTCGCGCCGATCAGCAAGCTTCTATCCAGGCCGACGCGCAGTTCCTGAATCAGCATCCCAACATCAGCTTCACGATTGAGGGACACTGCGACGACCGCGGCTCAACCGAATACAATCTGGCCCTGGGCGACCAGCGCGCCGGCGCGGTAAAGAATGCCTTGACCTCGGCTGGAGTCAACGCCAGCCGCGTCAAGACCATCAGCTACGGCAAGGAAAAACCGTTCTGCCTGGAAGACAACGAAGCCTGTTGGCAGCAGAACCGCCGTGGCCACCTCGTCTATCAAAAATAGTGGAGTATTCCCGGCCAGGGGCGGAGAAGTCTCCGCCCCTGACTTTCAATGCCCGAAGTGTGTTCCTGGAGCCTGTTCTCGAAGTATGTTCCCGGTACGAATCTTCCCAACCCGCCGCACCCTCAACCCGTCTAAAATAGGTCTCTAGGAACCTTTCGCTTATGACACTACGACGCTGTTCCACCGTGCTCGCTCTGCTCTCAACCATTTGGCTGGCCGTTACCCCGGCTTGGGCCGCCAGCAAGGAAATAATTCAACTGCAAACTCAAGTCCAGCAACTCCAGGAGCAGATGACCGCCATGCAGCGCAGTTTCGACGAGCGCATGGGCGTCATGAAAAACCTGGTCGAACAGGATGCCGACGCCAACAACAAGGTCGTTGCCGCTCTCACCACCTTGCAAGCCACATTGCAAAAACAGCAGGGAGACTCCACCACGCACGTCGACCAACTCTCCGGCCAGATTCAATCTCTCAACGACACGCTCGACGAACTCAAGGCGCGCCTCGCCAAGGTCAGCAAACAACTCGAGGATATGCAGTCGTCCCAGCAAAGCCTGGCCGCACAGCAGGCCACGCAACAGGCGCAGCAGCAGGCCCAGGCGCAGGCTCCGCCGCCCGATGTCCTCTACAACAACGCGTTGCGTGATTACAACGGCGACAAGAACGATCTCGCCACCCAGGAATTTTCCGATTACGTCAAGTTCTATCCCAACACCGATCTCGCCGGGAATTGCTACTTCTATCTCGGAGAAATTCAATTCCGCCAGGGCAAGTACCAGCAGGCTGCCCAAAGCTACGACCAGGTTCTGCAGAACTTTCCTACCGGAAACAAAACCGCGTCCGCCGACTTGAAAAAGGCATTTTCCTTGATCGAACTCGGCAAGCAGGATGACGGTGTCACCGAACTGCGGCATGTCATCCAGCGCTATCCCAAATCCAACGAGGCTCTGCAGGCCCGCGAACGCCTCCGCAAGCTGGGAGTGGCCGCCCGCCCCGGAGAATAAAGTGGCCACTGGCCACTTTCAACTTGCCCAGGAGGTTCACCATGACCAAGATTTCTGAAAACGATCCCGACCGCGCCAAGGGTGCCACGGAAGGCGAAGAGCATAACCACGACGGCAACCTGGCGCTCTCCGAACCACTCGGCCACCGCGACCAGGACCCGCGCATCAAGGGCTCCGACACCGACTTCCCCGAGCCTGGCGGAAGTCCGGAACACTCCGGGGAAGCAAGCAAGCAGAAGACATCTGTGAAGGAAGCGAAAAGAAAGTGATAAGTGGCCAGTGGCCAGAAATGTAGGAGAACTCAGCTCTTGCTGGCCACTGACAACTGATCACTGGCCACTGTCTTCAAATTGCCATCGCGCCGACTTCTTTTTCCACTTCGCCCGTGTCGACCATGACAATCGCGTCCCACGGACAGCCGTCAAGGAAACAGCCGTCCGGGCCTTTGCTGAGACACTTCTTGCAACCGATGCAGAGGATGGGATCAACCGCAATTCGCCCGAAGGGTGTGCTGTCTTCGTCCGCAACCCAGAACATGCAGTCTTCCACCGGACAGTATTCCACGCATGCTGGCGAGCCGGCGCATCCCGTGCAGCATTCGGTGATGACGGCCAACTCTTTCGGCTTCTTCTTGCGGGGAGTGGACAAGCCCTTGGACCTGGGCTCAGACTTCATCTCGTCGGGAACCATCCCAACGGCTCTGGTGGCGCCGGGTGCAGGAGGCATCTTGCGATTATACCCAAGAATGTCTGACAAAATCTTATTTCTCCGGCAGCGCGTGAAAGGCTCGACACCTTACGGACCAGAGTGCCTCCGGCAGGTGCATGAAGCGTATGCTTATGTTGCCTGAATTCTCCGTTCGTCGGCAGACAATACCTCACCTCCTTCGAAAGGACGTTACTCGCCATGCCACTTGAATCAATGCCAGCCACCTCTCAGCCCATCGGTTGCGGACGTTTCAAGAAGGCGATCCTGCCCAGATCGAGCTGCGGGCCATTGGCATTCACGATTGTGCTGGTGCTCTTAACGCTTCCATCGCACGCCCAAACTTTCACCGTGCTCCACAACTTTGAGGGTGTGACCGATGGGGCCTTCCCCGAGGCAGGTCTGCTCATGGATTCGAAAGGAAACCTTTACGGCACAACCGTTGGCGGCGGCAACGGGTGTGCTGGCGGCTGCGGAACTGTGTTCAAGCTCACGGAAAAGGGTGAGACCGTGCTCTACAGGTTCAAAGGCTCGCCGGATGGAGATAGTCCCTCGGGAGGGCTGCTCCACGGCGCTGACGGCAACCTCTACGGGGTCACCAACGCCGGCGGTCCCCAAGGCTGTGGAACTGTGTTCAGGGTCTATCCTGACGGCACGGAGACTGCATTCTCCATCTGCTCGAATGGGCAAGGGGGCGGGCAACCCAACGGAGATCTGGCCATGGACGCGAAAGGCAATCTCTACGGTACAGCCCTGAGCGGGGGAACGGGCAATAGCGGAGTCGTATTCAAGGTGGCGCCCGACGGCGCCGATACCGTGCTGCACAGTTTTTGCACCAGGGGTGGGAGTCGTTGCGCGGACGGCGAAGAGCCGAGCGGAGGATTAGTGATGGCCGCGACGGGCACTCTTTATGGGACAACGAAGATCGATTTCGGCCCGAATGGCACCGGCAGCGGAGCGGTCTTCAAGGTGACCGAAACCGGCGAAGAGACTGCGCTCCACATTTTTTCCTTTGCGCAGGGATCGTTTCCGTCAGGAGGACTGATCCAGGATGCGATAGGCAATCTCTACGGTACTACGCTCTTCGGAGGGACCGGCAACTGCGGGACGGGCGAAGATTTTGGCTGCGGAACCGTATACAAGGTAGACCTGAGTGGCAATGTGACCGTGCTTTACGACTTCTGCTCGGCGTCGGGCTGCGCGGACGGGTCAAGTCCCTCGGCGGGGCTGTTCCTGGACGCGCATGGCAATCTCTACGGCACGACCTTGACTGGAGGGACTGGCCGCTGTACGTCGCAGCTCTTTCCAGGCTGTGGAACGGTTTTCGAGGTGTCTGCCAGCGGCATCGAGACTGTGCTGCACACCTTTACCGGCACTGCCTCGGACGGGGCATTTCCCTATTCCAGATTGGTGATGGACGCCAACGGGAACCTCTATGGCACTGCTTCAGGTGGCGGTACATTCGGTCTTGGGATCGTGTTTGAAATCACGCCTTAATTTTGGCAGCAGACGCAATGCAATCGGAGAAGTCGGCCCTCGATCCGTCCCAAAACGCTACTTTGGCTCGGTTTTTGTGACAGCTAACACAATTTCCACCTACCTTCTTCTGCTATAGTGAACCCCTGCAAAGGAGCATCCCATGGCTGGAAAAAGTCTGAACCGGGTTCAACTGATCGGTAACCTTGGGAAAGACCCAGAGGTGAAGTACACGCCCCAGGGCACACCCGTGGCCAAGCTGACCATCGCCACCAACGAGCGCTTCAAGGACAAGGCCGGCGAATGGCAGGACCGCACCGAGTGGCACAACGTAGTGCTCTGGCAGCGGCTGGCCGAGATCGCGGGGGAATATCTTAAGAAGGGCGGCAAAGTCTACATCGAAGGCCGCCTGCAAACCCGCTCCTGGGACGACAAAACCAGTGGGCAGAAAAAGTACATGACCGAAGTGGTAGCCAGCGACCTGATCCTGCTGGGTGGACGCGGAGAAGGCGGCAGTGCCGGAGATTTCAAAGAAGGCTCGCGCGGCGCATCAGCCGGCGGCGGCAACAACTTCGACCAGCGCACTCCGGAACCCGAGCATGCGAATGCAGGCTCCGGCCCAATCACGGATGAGGATATTCCGTTCTAGACGCCTAGAAATCTTTTACGCTGTTTGAGCGGTCCCAAGCTCCGAGAGGACTTGAAGAGACTTCATAAACTGTCATAATATGAAGGTATGGCAATGACATCTCTGAACGTCTCTCTTCCCGAGCCGTTGAAACAATACGTCGAAGGGCAAGTTGCATCTGGCGATTGGGGCACTCCCAGCGAATACGTCCGCGAATTGATTCGACAAGACAAAGAACGGCGGCTCCACTCACTTGAACAGGATCTCATCGCAGCCGCTAAGGGACCTACGATCGAACTCTCCCTGGCGGAAGTACGCAAGAAGGGCCTGCTCGCCGTCCTGCGCAAGCAAGCCGGCAAAAAATGAAGCATGCCAGGCTTCGGCTCACTGATGTTGCCGTCAGCGACATTCAAGAGCAAGCCGACTGGTACGAACCGCGTTCGGACGGCGTAGTGGCAAGGCGATGGGAAAATGAAGTTACTGCCGCTTTGATTCGCATCAAGAAGAATCCCCGCTCGGGTGCAAAATGTGGCTTCAGCGCAGACGAACTTAAGGGCATTCGACGCACGTCAATCGCCGGATTCCCCAGACATCTGATCTTCTATCGCGCTGAAAAGGGGGAAATCAGGATTCTCCGGGTAGTTCACGGCACCCGCGATCTCGAAAGCTTGCTTTGAAGCCTATGCGGCGCACGGCGCAGTACAATATTTCACATGACTGAACAACTAGCCGACAAGAAGTGCGTCCCCTGCCGCGGAGGAGTGCCTCCGCTCAAAGGCAAGGAACTCGAGGCGCTGCACAAGAGTGTCCCCCAGTGGAGCGTGGTCGACCAGCACCACATCACCCGCGCATTCAAGTTTCCCGATTTCAAGCAGGCTCTCGACTTCGTGAATCGCGTAGGAGCGCTGGCAGAAGAGCAGGGCCACCATCCCGACATTCTGCTGACATGGGGAAAAGCCGAAGTCACGATGTGGACTCACAAGATCGACGGCCTCACCGAGAGCGACTTCATCATGGCCGCCAAGATCGACCGGCTGGTAGCGTGAGGATCATTGTCATCCTGAGCAAGCGCCCTTTGCGCCGCGAAGGATCTGGCAAGCTGCGCGATGTATCGCAGCCTGCCCTGTGCAAGCGAAGCGCGCCGAAGAGTTCTTCGCGACCCAATAATCGCGCCGTTAGGTCGCTTCCTTATCAAATCAATGAACCACTCCCAATTCGGTTCTTGACCTCGCCGAATCGAGCCGCTATCGTTGAAGTAGCAAGCAGCAAAGCTCTCTGACAACCCGCTAAGTCCTTATTCCGGAATATTTTGCCCGTAACCTTCTGATTCCAAGAGATTACTTTCCGTTTTCTCGCTAACACGATGATTCCAATAGATCGGGGGGAGGGGGGTACCCACACACAAACCCGGCTTTCCCAAAAACGGAAAATTACAACAAGCTGCTTGAGGCCGCGAGCTAACGGTCCGATCCAACAGACGTCCCTGCAGTCCGCTCCATCCCAACCCGCATCGCCAGCGCCCACAAGATCGCAGGAATCAGCATGACCAGTCCCGTGTAAGTTGCGACCGTGCGCGCGGCAATCCCCGCATCGAGCAAGCGTCCACACAGGTAAGCGCCCGCGGCGATCGTCAGCATCGAGAAGCCGAGGTCGGCAGAGAAAACGCGACCGCGGAAGCGGTCATCAGTATGAAGTTGCAGCAGCGTGGTCGAGAACACCCAGACCGTTGATCCTCCCATGTGCGCGAGCATGGCGCACGCGGCGGCCATCCAAACCGTGCGGCTGCTGCCCAGCGTTCCGTATCCGGCCGCGATCGTGAGATACCCGAAGAGGATGCCGAGTTGCAGCCGCCGGTCGCTGCGGCCCGCCCAGCGGGCCGAGACGAGCGGACCGACCAGCGCTCCCAAGCCGCGCCCGCCGAGCAGGATGCTCATGCCCAGCATCGCTCCACGCGCCGCATCGGCATTGTGCCAGTGCACGGCGAACTCATGCGCGCCCATCACCGTAAAGATCACCCAACTCGGGCCGATCATCAGTTCGCCGGCCTTCGCAAAGACTGTAGGAAACAGCATGCGGTGATTGCGCACGTAGCGGATGCCCGCCAGCACAGGCGAGAAATCGACGAGATCGCGCGGACGCAGCGGAGCTGCGGATTCGGCGTGCGGCTCGGCGAAGCGCATTCCGCCGATCAGAACGGCAGAGGCGAGGAAAGACAGCGCGTTGAGGACGAATACCGCATCTCGTCCATAGAACGCTGCGACCACTCCGCCTACAGAAGCGCCAATCAGCAGATTCACCGACCATGTTGCCGAAGAGAGCGTGTTGGCGATGAGCACTTCGCCCGGCGCAGCGATGTTAGGGATCACCGAGCTGCGCGCCGGTTCGAAGAACGCGGCCATGACGGTCTCCGCCAACAGCAACGGATAGACAAACCACACCATGGAGCGGGAACGCACCAGCAGCATGGCGAGCACGACAAAGAAGCGGACCAGGTCGGCGGCGATCATCACGTGCTTGCGGCGCAAGCGGTCGTTCACCACGCCCGCCATCGGACCCACCAGCGTCTGCGGCAGAACCTGTAGAACCAGAGCCAGCGCGACCGAACTGGCGTGCCCGGTCAACTGGAGCAGAAGGGTGTAGATGGAAAGAGTGTAGAACCAGTCGCCGATCTCGCTGACAATCTGCGCCAGCCAGAGCCGCCGGAAATTGCGGTTGCCGCGCACCAGCCGCAGGTATGACGCGAACGAGATCGATGGAGCCGCGTGCTCTGGTTGGGGTTCCATGCGATTGCTAGGGTAACAAAGATAGAGTTGTGGCTCGAACGCGCAGGCGATTCGCGCGTTTCAGGATTTCGGCTGTAGCTTTCGCTTCAGGTCTTCGGCAATCTGCTTGCCGTGGAAGCGTCCGTTTTCGATGAAGATTTCGTTGGTCCGCGATCCGGCAACAATCACGCCGGCCACATAGATTCCAGGGACATTGCTCTCCAGCGAGACTGGATCGCAGACCGGACGGCATTGCTCATCCGACAACTCGATCCCCATGCTGCGCAGGAAGTCGTAGTCGGGGTGGTAACCAATCAAGGCCAACACGAAGTCGTTCTTCAACCGGATGGGTCCACGCGGCGTGTTCACCACGACGTGGTCAATGCCGATTTCTTGAACCGAGCTGTTGAAGTGGGCGTCTATATCCCCGTTCTTGATCCGGTTCTCGAGATCGGGCTTGATCCAGTACTTGACGTGGTGGTGCAGTTGAGCCCCGCGATAAACCACGGTGACGCGGGCGCCGTGACGCCACAGATCGAGAGCCGCAATGGCGGCGGAGTTTTTTCCGCCAATCACCAGCACATCGCTGTCGTAGTAAGGATGCGGCTCGGCATAGTAATGCGAGACCTTGGGCAGGTCTTCGCCGGGAAGGCCGAGTTGATTCGCCAGATCGTAGTATCCGGTGGATACGATCACCTTGCGCGTGCAGTAGTCGTGGGGCCGTCCGGCGCGGTCGCTGGCGGTGATGCTGAAGTCTCCGTCTTCCCCCATGACCGTCTTGACCCACTCGTACTGGCGAATGTCGAGATGGTAATGCTCGGTGACCTTGCGGTAATACTCAAGAGCTTCTTCGCGATTGGGCTTCTGCTGGGCGGTGGTGAAAGGGATGTCGCCGATTTCGAGCAACTCCGGTGTAGTAAAGAACACCATGTTGGCGGGATAGTGAAAGAGTGAGTTCACCAGACAGCCCTTGTCGACGACGATGACTTTGAGGCCGAGTTTCTGGGCTTCGATGGCGCAGGCCAATCCGGTCGGACCGGCTCCGATGACCAGGACGTCAGTGCGCGTCTCGGGATGCGGACGAGATTTGGCCTGGGGCAGAGTTTCAACATCCGCGGCAGTGAGAAGATCGGGCATGGACTTCAAGAGCGCTGCTCCCGCACCGAGGCGCGCACCAGTCAGAAAGCGATGATTCTAGCATGCGGGGAACGGACATCGTGCACATCACCAGGTTAGTGTGAGCCGGTGCACGGTTGAGTGCTTGGTCCGCTATAATTTCGGGTTACCTCAGCCATCGCGTTCTGATCAGGACACCTATGACCTCTTCCGGCGATAAGCCGACTCGCATGCGCATTGAATCCGACAGCATGGGACAGATCGAAGTCCCGGCGAATGTCTACTGGGGAGCGCAGACCCAGCGCTCGCTGCTGCACTTCAATATTGGGCGCGACACCATGCCGCCGGAACTGATCTATGCCTTTGGCACGCTGAAGAAGGCGTGCGCGCTGGTGAACCAGGATCTGGGCAAGCTGCCGGCCGACAAAGCCAAGCTGATTGTGCAGGCCGCCGATGAGGTGATTTCGGGCAAGTTGAATGACCAGTTTCCGCTGCGTGTCTGGCAGACCGGCAGCGGAACGCAGACCAACATGAACGTGAATGAGGTCATCTCGAATCGCGCTATTCAGATCGCAGGCGGTGAGATGGGGTCGAAGAAGCCGGTCCATCCCAACGATGACGTGAACATGTCGCAATCGTCGAACGATACGTTTCCGGCGGCGATGCACATTGCGGCGGCGGAGCGGGTGAAGAACGTGCTGATTCCGGCGATCAAGAGCGTTCATGACGCGATTGCGGCCAAGGCGAAAGAATTTAAGGATGTGGTGAAGATCGGGCGCACGCACTTGCAAGACGCTGTGCCACTGACCTTCGGGCAGGAGTTTGGCGGCTGGGCCAGTTTGTTGGAACGCGACATTCATCGGCTCGAACAGGTGCTGGATGGCCTTTACGATCTCGCCATCGGTGGAACTGCCGTTGGTACCGGGCTGAACACGCATCCTGAATTCGCGGAACGCGCCGCGAAAAAGATTGCCGAACTCACCGGACTTCCCTTCCGCTCGCATGGCAACAAGTTTGCCGCGCTTTCGGCTCATGACGAGATCGTGTTTGCGCAGGGCGCGATGGAAACGCTGGCGGCTTCGCTGATGAAGATTTCGAACGACATCCGCTGGCTGGCTTCCGGGCCGCGTTGCGGGCTAGGCGAACTTTCGATCCCGGAGAACGAGCCTGGGTCGTCGATCATGCCGGGCAAGGTCAATCCAACGCAGTGTGAAGCCATGACCATGGTCTGCGTGCAGGTGCATGGCGCAACAGCGGCGGTGGGATTTGCCGGCTCACAGGGCAACTTTGAACTCAACGTGTACAAGCCGGTGATGATTTACAACTTCCTGCACTCGGTGACGCTGATCGCCGACGCCTGCCACGGATATGTTGAATACATGATCAAAGGCATTGAAGTCGATCGCGCCAAGGTGGAGTGGTACGTAAAGAACTCGCTGATGCTGGTGACCGCGCTGGCGCCGAAAGTGGGATACGACAAGGCCGCGCAGATTGCCCACACGGCGCTGGTGGAGCACAGCAGCTTGCGAGAGGCGGCATTGAAGCTTGGCTATCTTACGGGCGAGGAATTTGATCGGTTGGTGCGGCCGGAGAGGATGACGCGACCGTAGTGGATTTCGTCCCGAAAATAAAGTTTCGAATGTGGTTGCATCGAGCGTTGCTTGGTCCGCTTCTACGCTGAAAATCGGGGTACCCCCCCTCCCCCTCCCCTCTGAAAGCCTTGCTGGGCGCGGGGTCTGCAGGTAATAATTGACTTGACTAACCAACTGGATTTTGCTACATTTGGGTCATGGACACGCAAGTCAAGACCCTTCAACAAGCTATCCGGCATTTCTCGGACGAAAACGTCTGTATCGACGCAGTAGCCAACCTTCGATGGCCGGATGGGGTTCCCACCTGCCCGAAGTGCGTCGGCAAGGACCATTACTACCTCGCAACCCAGAAGCGATGGAAGTGCAAGAAGTGCGGTCGCCAGTTCTCCGTCAAAGTGGGAACGATCTTCGAGGACTCGCCCATCCCGCTGGACAAATGGCTCACTGCCCTGTGGATGCTGATTAACTGCAAGAACGGTGTTTCGTCCTACGAGATTGCCAAAGCTATCGGCATTACTCAGAAGTCGGCATGGTTCGTCCTGCACCGTTTGCGCTTCGCCCTGCGGGATCGCTCCTTCACCAAGCTGGGCGGAACTGAATCGGGCCCGGTCGAAGTGGACGAAACGTTTATTGGCGGATCGCTCAAGAACATGCACAAAGCCAAGCGTGCTCGTTACGACATGATTGCCGGATCGAAGGGCAAGACCGTTGTGATGGGAATGCTGGACCGCGACGTTCGCAAGGTTCGCGCCAAGGTGATTCCCAACGTCAAGCGTGAAACCTTGCAGAAGGAAATTCTGTCCACGATCAAGCGTGGTTCCACGGTCTACACCGATGAGTGGTACGGATACTCCGAAGTCCGCTATCGGTTCGTGCATGACGTTGTGAACCATTCCGAGACCTATGTCAAAGGGCAGGTACACACTCAGGGAATCGAAAACTTCTGGGCGCTCCTCAAGCGAACCCTGCGAGGAACTTATGTTGCCGTTGAGCCGTTTCATTTAGATCGCTACTTGGATGAGCAGGTGTTTCGCTACAACCACCGCAAGGACAACGACGGAAACAAGATGACCGACGCGGACAGGTTCAATGCTGCACTTCCCGGAATCGCTGGCCGTCGCCTGACGTTCGCGGAACTCACTGGCAAAGATGGCAGTCAAGAGACCTTCTAATCGTTATCGGAAACCGCGTGGCCCGAAGTCGAAGTCTTAGGCTTCGGGCCAGGTTTCGTTTTACCTATCTTGGATCGCCGTTCTTCTTCCAACATCTGGTTCATATCGCTTTTGGAAACTTGCAAGATGGTTCGCAGTGCGCCAGTGAATTTCTGATACTCGGGACTTGGTTTAGACTTCATGCGCCTATAGTACTGCATTCTGCGAAAGATTCCGTATGCCGCCGCTTGCCGATAGATTGATCTTCGTAAAGATGAAGGCCCGTAGGGCGGACGAACACTTCCAATCGCTTGAGAGGGAGATGGCTAAGTGGGCCGCGAAACCCTATACCGTCATCGAAAAAACCGATTTTGAAAAGGTCTTGCACATTGTCAGAATTGAAATCGCACCTACACCCGAAGTCATTGCCATGCTGTTCGGAGATTTTGTTTGCTGTCTCCGCTCGTCTCTGGATCAACTGGCTTGGCGCTTGGCTCATCTGCCGCCTGTCAGGACTTTCACTCGAACGCAAGAACGACAAATTAACTTCCCTATTTTCGAGATGCGAAATGCCACTTACGACGACAGGCGAAAACTGTTTCCACCCGCAGTGGCAGACATCATTGACTCGCTTCAACCTTACCTCAGAGGAAATGCGTTCAGGGATGACCCCCTCTGGCAACTCAACGAACTCTGGACACTCGATAAACACCGGACGATCCCCACGCTCCCCTATGCTCTTAATGTTGGCTTCCCCGGTACAGGATGGCAGCGTTTCGTCCACATTGATCGCCTCACATATGATTTGGAAGTGCGATTCCCTCTCGCCTTCGCATGGACATATCCAGTGAACCTCAAGCCAAATGTCTCTGTTGAGATACTGTTTGGGGAAACCAACATTTTTGAAATCCCGCTCACCCGCCTTGGCGAGATAAACGACTTCGTCAGAAACGAAGTGATCCCACGATTCACGGGCTTCTTCCCGTAATCCCCAGACTCCAATGGTTTGCATAAGGAGAATATGGAAATCGACAAAGAAAAACTAATCAAACTTCTAGAGGCTTTTGTGAATGTTTCCGAAGTTTTTCAGAGAGAGGCGTTGTTTTACGAAACTCTCGTTCGGAATGTTTGCAAGACCCAGAAGTTATCTGATGCCCAGACGGACTCTCTTGTATCTCGCGCACGAGAAGCGAGCATGGCGAAAATAAATGCGGTTTGCCAATCAGGCTACCAAGCCCTGCTGGGAAAACTTCCACAGATAGTTGATTTACTTGACTCGAATCAAGACGAGGCTTTACGAATTCTGAAAGAGTGGACTCCAAAAGGTCCCGTAAATTAGATTGCTGCCCTGTCGTTTCAGAGTGTGTAGGTTTTTGCATGGTTAGTCAACTATATTCTTACCGGTCTGCAAAAAGTGTTTGCAAAATCTTGATGTCAAAGAGCTTAGAGGTCAAAATCTTGAGAACAAAGGACTTCGGGCGCAGCGAATTGGCCTGGGCCAACCGTCACTGCCTCGACCATGATCGCCGAATTTGAATTGAGAGGACAAGGTTAGATGTCACAGTGGGCTTGTGGAAATTCTTTGAGTGGGGCAGCCTCACCTGTGGCGTAGCAGGCGTGGCCCCGCCCCGTCCTGCTCAACCGGCCAGCGGTTTTCGAAAGGTGGGCCCATCCGACCGTGTGGGCCACGGGTTGCTTGAAGATAGGAAGTCAAAATCCCCACCCTAACGTCGCAAAGAGCGCGACGTTAAGGATGGGGCACCCGGCTCAGCTGTGGCGTGTAGCTAAGGTTGGGCCTGTCCTTTTCTTTGAAAAACGCTTTATGTGGACTATACTGTGGAGTAGCTTCCACATATGGAAATCGTTCAAATAGTGCTGGATAAAGAGCTGTTGCACGCCGCCGACAAGGCGGCGAAGCGCACGAAGCGAAACCGTTCTGCTCTGGTGCGCGACGCCCTGCGAGAGCATCTCCGCCAGTTGGAGCGGCGAGCCAGCGAAGAGCGCGACCGCGAGGGCTACTTGCGACAATCGCAAGCCGATGCGGAAGCGCGGAGTTGGGAATCGGAGGCTGCGTGGCCGGAAGAATAGCTCGAGGCCAGATATCCCGAGGCGAGGTTCGGCTCTACCAGTTCGCCGCGCCCGACAAGAAACGACCGGCTCTCGTGCTTACGCGCAACAGCGCCATCGCGTATTTATCCACAGTTACGGTGGCGCCTGTCACTTCCACGATTCGCGGCGTGCCATCGGAAGTCGTTCTGAATGAGGAGGACGGCATGAAGTCTCCGTGCGCGGTGAACCTGCACAATGCAGTTACGGTGTCGCAACAACGTCTGGGGAAACGGGTAGCCCAGCTTAGTTCCGCACGAATGAATGAGGTGTGTGCTGCTCTGCGCTTCGCTCTGGGTTGCGATGCGAGCTAGTGGATGTTTTCGATGGCTTAACGGCGCGAATAAATCCGTGCCCTTCCCGAGCCCATCTAGGAGAGGGCTTCCAGAATCCAAGCGTTTGTGAAGAATTCGGGCCTGCCCCCCTTGTCGGCCGAATCCAATTGCGGAATTGCCGCGGGATTCATGTAGCAGTCGAAATGCCCCCACTCAAGCCAAAGGACGGCTTGAATGGGCCACCCGCCAGTTGCTTGAAGACAGGACATCAAAGTCCCCACCCTAACATCAAAGTCCCCACCCTAACGTCGCAAAGAGCGCGACGTTAAGGATGGGGCACCCGGCTTAGTCCCTTTTTTCGGAGTCGTCGTGATCACCACTACACTTATTAGAATCAGAAGCGTCCCGGCGATTGTCCGCGGGCCGAGTGGTTCTCCGGCAAGGAAATATCCGAGGAGGACCGCCACTACGGGGTTCACATATGCGTAGGTCCCAACTTTGGTTGGGGATTCGTGGTGAATGAGCCAGACGTAGGCGGTGAAGGCGATGATGGAGCCGGCGACCGTCAAGTAGGCCAGCGCGAGCCATGCGCCCGAAGAAACGGCACTCCAGTGGAAGCCGTTGAACTCTCCAAAAGCAGCAGCGGCCAGCAAAAGCAGGTTTCCGCCGACGAGCATTTGCGCTCCCGAACTCATCACTTTCGATTCGGGCAATCGCAGCTTGCGCGCGAGCACCGAAGCCAGAGACCAGCTGATTGCGCCGACCACCAAGGCAATCGCACCCGGCCTTTCAATGGGAGCGTCGCCAAAGCCGGCGGCGCGGCTGACCAGCACAGCGACTCCGGCGAGCCCGACGGCGAGGGCACATCCCAGGCGGAAGGTGAGCCGCTGGGTGCGCAGGATAAGAATTTCAGCGAGTGCGGTGAAGACCGGGATCGTCGCCAACATGACCGCAGTAATTCCGGAGGGCACGCGCTGCTCGGCCCAGAAGACCAAGCCATAATCGACTAAGAAGATGAGCACTGCCAGTAGCGTTACCGAGGCCCATTCGCGGCGGGACGGCGACGCAGTGCCTCGGGTGCGCATCCAGGCGTAGAGTACGGCCCCGGCGGCGAAGAACCTCATTCCAGCGAGCAGGAGCGGTGGGACCTCGCGCACGCCCACTCGAATCGCTAGAAATGTAGAACCCCATACCAGATAGAGAATGGCGAAAGCCAAGAACGTCTTCCATCGTTCGGGGTGGGGCATTGCTTGCATGGGAAGCCGTCCTGGCGGGCGGTGAAAGGTGGCGACCCGCTTTTGCTTAGATCAACGGCAAAACACGGGGGACGCAACATTCCCCTATTAAAACTTTTTATGGGGCAAATGGTATGGAAGGCACGCTTGCAGTCGCCCTGGGTGGAGCTTACTTCTTCATCAGGCTGGTGTGGCTGGCGACGCACTGCCAGCGGCCTTCGGTGTAGACCCAGGTGTCAGTGAAGCGACCGAAGTGTTCGTAGGGCTTGCCCTGGTAGGTCCCCTTAGTGTGGTAGATGCCAACCACCACGGCGGAGTCAGCGTACATGTTGACCTTGAGATCCTGAATGGTCAGGCTGCTGAGGTTAAGACGCGGGTCCTTAATATCGGCCAGGAACTTGGATTTGTCGCTGACCTCACCATCGTACTCGGTGTTGATGAAGTTGCTGCCCAGCATCCCATCGAGGGCGCGGGCGTCACGGTTGACCTGAGCTTCATTCCACAGGTGTTCCATTATCAGCAGCTTGGTTTCCTGCGAATCGTCTTTCGACTTCTGGGCAGCGGCCTGCCCTATCGCGGCGAGAGTCAACAGAAGTCAGCAGCATGTGGCA
>Ga0308309_10000124_pt1 | contig 65606 bp, 56 predicted proteins | sample HubBroMetageWFT5_FD_192491 | JGI IMG/M metagenome (GOLD analysis project Ga0308309, IMG submission 192491) | Warmed and freeze-thawed soil microbial communities from the Hubbard Brook experimental Forest, New Hampshire - Hubbard Brook CCASE Soil... | ecosystem: Environmental > Terrestrial >...
CGGCTTCATGATCAGCGAGGCGACCAGGTCGCTCGAGACCGCGGCCAGCGGTGCGATGCCGAAGAGCAGCACCAGGATCGGGGTCATCAGCGCGCCTCCGCCCATCCCGGTGAGGCCCACGGCGAAACCGACGATCAGCCCGGCCAGCGCCACATAGAGATCGATATGCACCCCCCGACAACCCCTTCTCGAATGTTTGACGCCTTTGGATTACTCTGCCGGACGCAGTACTCTCGCGTCAACAGGCATGAGCGGATGGAACTCATTGCTTGAGGGGAACGATTGTTGGGGGGCCCGGGGAGGAGTGTCTGCCAACGGACAGACGCGGTGCCAGACGTGCGCGCAGTCTTCCAGACGGAGCGAAGGGGATTGATCAACAAGGGCGGACGTGATGACTACCAACCTACCCGCCACTCCGGCGTTGCTCTGCGTCGAGTGCGGCGGCGAGCGGTTCATACCGCTGACCTTTCCGCGGATCCGAGGAGCGCCTCCTCAGCGCGATCGGGTGTTTCACCCGAGCGCGAAGTGCGTGACATGCGGGCTCTACTATTTCGGCGCCCGCGCGGGTCATGTCACCCTGCGTGGATCCGCTGTGAGGCACGAAACGGGTGTCCCCGCAGCCGTTTAGTCACACGATTTTTTCACTCAGCCGTCCGTAGCATCGAGCGCGCGACGGACGGCATCCACCGACCGAAGCACGTCTGATGCATCCGTCGCCCAGTTGCTCACCGAGATGCGCATCACATCCTGGTTGCGCCAGCGCGAGCCCGACATCCACACGGTTCCGTCGGCGATCAGACGCGCGGTGACGGCGCGTGTTCGCGAGTCGTCGCCGAACCGCGAGCATACCTGCGTGTAAACAACGTCATTGAGCACGCTGGCCTCTGGAATGTCGCCGATCCCCTTCGCCAGCGCCTGCGCGTTTCGCGTCAGCCCTTCAACAAGATCTGCAACGCCAGACCGACCCAGCGATCGGAGCGCCGCCCATACCGGAACCCCGCGCGCTCGTCGCGAAAACTCGGGTACCTTCTCGAACGGATCGCCGGGGCCGGACGTGTCAGCGATCAGGTAGCTGGCGTGCGCCCCGAATGTCGAGCGGATCGCAATGGGGTCCGCCACGACGGCGATTCCGCAGTCGTACGGAACGTTGAGCGTCTTGTGCGCATCAGTGGTCCACGAGTCCGCACCTTCGATCCCGGTTACCAGGTGACGAAGCGACGGTGCCGCAGCGGCCCAGAGGCCGAACGCACCATCGACATGCACCCAGGCACCGTGTTGATGCGCAACATCGATGGCGGTTTCGAACGGATCGAAGGCCCCGGAATGCACGTTGCCCGCCTGCAGGCACACGATCTTCGGGGCTCCCGGGTCGATCGCATCCAGCGAGTCGGCCAGTGCATCCACGATGATCCGGCCCTGGTCATCCGCAGGGACCGCATGGGGGGTGCCGAGCCCGAGATAGCGCAGCGCGAGGTCGATCGTTTCATGTCGCTCGGCACCGACGAGCACGTGTACCCGTGGCGATTCGCTCATGCCGTTGCTGCCGACGTCCCAGCCAACTCGAGACAGCACCGCGCCACGTGCCGCCGCCAGACACGTGAAGTTCGCCATCATCGCGCCGGTGACGAAGCCGACGTCAGCGCCCGCATCAAGTCCGAGCAACTCGAGCAGCCATGCAGCCGCGGCTTCCTCTGCTGCCGCTGTCGCCGGGGTCGCGTACCGTATCCCCGTGTTCTGATCCCATGCGCTGACCAACCAGTCCGCTCCGAGCGCGGCAGGAAGCGTCCCGCCCATCACCCACCCGAAGAAACGGCCCGACTGTATGGCCATGAGCCCGGGCTCGGCCAGCGTTGCGAGCAGATCGATGACGTCCTCCGGTGGTGACGGCTCATTGGGAAGGGGCCCACCGAAGCCCGCGAGCAATTCGTTGGCCGTCGCGCGCGGGCCCACTGGACGCTCCGCCACGGAGTCCAGCCAGGAGCGTGCGTGCTCAGCGGCACGTGCGAGCGGTCGATCGTAGGAATCGCGCTGAAGGGACATGCTGGTAACTCCTGGTGATGGGATCACGCAGTGTGATTGTCTCCGCCGGCGCCCTGCCGCTTGGACGCAACGCGCGTGGTGTGCGCTGGATTTCCACGTGTTCCGGCGCTAGAATCCTGACCTTTCGCGAAGAGGTACACGACCATGGACTTCACCCGGCTGAACGAATCCGACGAGTATCGACGTCAGCGTGAAGAGCTCCGCGTCGCTGAGCTGGATCTCATTGATCATGCCGAACGCGTGGCCGCTCTTCGGCGAGCGCTGCCGGCCGAAACTGTTGTCGACGACTATCAGCTGGTCGACGTGGCGAGCGGCGATCGCGTACGGCTGTCAGAGCTGTTCAGCGCTCCTGATCGGGCCTTGATCCTGTACCACTTCATGTACGGCAAGGCCCAGGCAGAGCCTTGCCCGCTGTGCACGATGTGGATCGACGGGTACAACGCGGCCGCGCCCCACACCTCACAGAACGCCGACTTTGTTGTGGTCGCCGCCGCCGAGCCCGCCGACATCACCGCTCATGCGGCGTCGCGCGGCTGGAGCAACCTGCGCCTGCTCAGTGCCGGCGACAGCACCTTCAAGTACGACCTTGGCAGCGAGGAGGCGGACGGCACCCAGATCGAGTCGATTTCCGTGTTCACGCTCGGCGACGACGGCCGCGTGCGTCACGTCTACTCCAAGGGTGCGCAGATGGCTGATGACCGGCGCCAGCGGGGCATCGATCTGCTCACCCCGGTGTGGAACCTCCTCGATCTCACACCAGGCGGTCGCCCTGACACCTGGTACCCGAAGTTGCGGTACTAGTCGAGCGCTCTCTCGTCCGACGATCCAAGCTCCGCGCGACACCGACTACCGTTCGGACGGATCGGGAGATCGGAATCCCAGTTCCGCGATGCCGACGCCGAATGCCTTCGCGAGACGCCGCCGGTAGAACAGGCGCGGCAGCGTCGCGCCTGCCTCCCAGGCCTTCACCGACCGCACGGACGCTCCGACCTTACGGGCCAGCCCGAGTTGGGTCCACGCGCTTGGATCGGCCGCCTCCGCCTGCCGCTCGGACCGTAATTCGGCGAGCCTGCTCGGACTAATTCGAGCCGGCTGCTTGCGCTTCTGCACCATGCTGCCCAATACTGCCTGTACGGCTGGTCCGGTTGAAGCGCGGCGACCATCTCGCTTCAGGGTGGTTTCACCAGCGTGACGGACCCGCCTGCTCTGCCCCCCTCTCGGGCGCTCCGATGAATCGTCGTCGGAGCGCCTTCTCCTTGTCGGCGGGACCGGTGGCCCGCCGCAATACCTGATCGCCGTACTCAGACGGCTCGGCCGAGCAGGGGGATGCGCGCCCCGAGCCGCCGGGACGTGAATGCCTGCAGGTAGAGGACTGCGAGTGCCATCGCGCTCTGCGCATGGGCCGTTGTGCAACCGTTGCCGGCGTGTGGCCGTGCTACGAAATTACTCGTTGCAACGCGTGGCTGATAACCGGTTACTCACCTGGTGCAGGCGACCGTGCGTCACGAAAGTGGAGTCGTGCCCTCTGAATGACTCCCTCCAAGTTCGTCTTGATCATGCGGTAGCACTCGCACGCTTCGGCCTCGAGCCCGTGGCGATCGAGGACGGTCACACGGCTGTGCCGGGAGTTGATCAGTCCAGCCGTCTCAAGGCGCAGTGAGCACCGACGTATCGTAGCTTCGCTCGCACCAAGCAGCCGGCTGAGGCGTTGGTCAGTGATGGCGAACTCATCGGTGCCAAGGTGATCGCCGCACGCCAGCAGCCAGCGTGCCAGACGCTGTGGGGTGGAGTGGAGCCGGTTGCACGCCACCGCCTGCGAGAGTTGGTTGAAGGACGCTCGGAGATAGTCGTCCACGACGTTGTGCAGACCGACGTGGCCCTCGACCTCGTGAGTGAACACCGTCGCTTGCACGCGGTCGGTCCAACCGCCGACGGAGCAGATAGCCTGAACGGCAAGCGCGCCTCCGAGCGCAAACGGCACCCCGACGATCCCTTCGTTGCCAACCGAGGCTACCTCGACGGCGCTCCCGTCGTGAAACGGCGTGACCAGCGAGATCAGACAGGTGCGCGGGAAGTCAACCGTGCCGATGGTTTGACGTGGCTCGAAGAGCGCAGACTCGGGTTCGAGCCGGACGTGGCTGGCGGCTTCCAGAAGGCGAAAACGTTGCGTGGTCGGAAGAGTCTCGAGCAGCCGGTTAGTCCCGCCATGGACCCGGCTGCCGCTGTCCACCCTGGGTAACCCCCAGTCGCAACACCCTCAGAGCGATGTTGACGGCCGGCCGTTGCCCGTCGCCTCGCGTCGCAGATGCTACTCCGAAGTCCGAAAGGTCAGGGAATAGCCGCGACCGGGTCGATTGACCAGGTCGCAGGGAATCTCCAGACGGGCGAGGATCTTCCGCAGACGGAGCACGTAATTGCGAACTTCTTCTGGGAAGAGCGCAGCGTCCGACCAGGCGAGCCCCGTGATCTGAACCGCTGTGTAGAAGCGATGGGGATGGTCGAGGAGGAATTGGAGGAGCTCGAACTCACGATGCGTGAGCACCGCCTCGCGGCCTTTGTGCCGTACCACCCGACCATCCGGATCCAGCCACAGTCCCTGGAGCTCCCAGACCCGCTGATACCAGAGGTCCAGCCGGGTGTAGTACCCGGCCATCTGCGCTTCGATGAAGCGGACATCCTCGTCGGCAGCAGCCTGAGCGACAGGATGCAGCTTGGGCAACTCGCGCTGGACCCGATCGAGCAAGCCCAACTTGAAACGGATCAGGTCGTCGTAGATGCTCATCCAGTGGCGGGCATCTTCCCAGTGCTGGGTTTCGATGTCCTCACCCTCTAAGGGCAGTGTGACCGGCTTGGCGCGATCCGTCGCCATGTCCGTGACTATACGAAACTTGTTGCTGATCTTCTTACGCGGTTGGGTGTATCAGAAGACCATGACTCCGGAGGAAGCTGCCCAGAACAGACCCGACATCGTCGCCGCGATCAGGGGCGGGGATGACTCGCTGGGCATGGAGGATGAGGCTGATCTCGCCACCGCCTCTCTTGAGCAAGCCGAGTTCTGGCGGAACATCTACACCGAGATCCTGGCGATGGAGGAAGCCGTCCTCGAGCGCATCAAGCAATTGATGGCCGATCAAACACCGCAGGCGCGGCGCGAAGTCGAGTTGACCAACGTCCCGGTCGTCGTGGCCCAGGCCGAGCGCTTCCGCTCGCGGTTGGGGTTCTGGGAATCGGCGTGCGAGCGCCTGGATGGCCGGGTCGATGTTGCTGAGCTTGTTACGCTCTGAGGGTTAGGCTCGCTTGATGCGGTTGGCGAGAGATACGTGATGGCATCGCCATCCGGGGAAGACACCCTCGAGGTTCGACAGACGTATCTTCGCAAGCGTCGCTCGCCTCCACGCACCTGGCACCGCACCGCGATCTGGGTCGGTGTTGGGGCAACCGCCTTCTGGCTGTGCGTCGCCGTCTTTGTGTTCGGTTCCTGACGGCCCCGCTCTCCTGTTACTGACATTGTTGCGGTCGCGCACACACACTGGTCCGACGTTGGGTACCACGCTGAAGGAACTTCAGTGTCGTGTGCCCACTCAAGGAGTTGACTCATGACGGATATGCAAACCCAGGATCAAGCGGTCACCACCGCGGGGTCCACGCAGAGCGGCGTGAACCGCACGATCCAGACCACGTCCGATCCAGTCACGGGCGGGAGCACCCGCCAGAGCACGACCCGTGCATGGTCGGGCAAGGCCCCGGGCATCGAATTCGTGTGGCTCATTGCCGGCATCCTCATCGCATTCCTTGCACTGGATTTCATCTTCCACGCCGCCGGCGCCAACAGCGTTGGATTCGCTGCATTCGTCTTCTCGGTAGGGAAGGTCCTCGCCGCGCCGTTCGCCGGCATCTTCAAGAACAGCGCGGCACACGGAAATCTCGTGATCTGGGCAGATGTGCTGGCGATTGTCATCTACGCGCTGATCGCAGCTGTCATCGCGAAGTTGGTGACGATGGCAATGGCTCGCAGCGCTACATCATCGATCTAGTCGATATCAGAACGGGGGCAACATCATGCTTGCATTGGTTTCAGTGACTCTCGATCCAGGATCGATCCTGGTCTGGCTACTGATCGGCCTGGTCGCGGGGTATTTCGCGAGTAGGGTGATGTCCGGTCGCGGCAAGGGCGTGGTGACGGACGTTGTGGTTGGTCTTGTCGGCGCGCTCGCCGGCGGCTTCCTCGCCCGCTATCTGGGAGTGACCACGGCGTTGACGAGTCACTCGATCGTCGTGGAGATCGTCATCGCGTTCGCCGGGGCAGTCATCCTGCTCGCACTGCTGCGTATCGTCGGAGTTGGTAAGCGCCGCAGCATCTTCCGGTAGGTCCACGCCGCGCTCCGGCTATGTCGGAGTCGCGTGGGCGACCGGCCGACCCGAAGGCCGACCGGTCGACAAGGGGAGCTTAGCGGGACGCGACCGCCGCTAGTTCCTTCCAGGCAGTCTCGAGCGCCGCAAGGTTGTCGCAACCGAGGACCAGACGCGTGTCAGTCGCAAGGTAGACGATCGTCAGGTTGATGTTCGCGTCGGCGAGACGCCGCGTCACCTTACCAAGCATCCCGGGATAATTCTCGATGCGCTCGACGATCACTTCCGTCTCGTGAGTGGCCTTGTAGCCGACCTTGCTGATGGAGCGGCTGGTTCCGGCTCTGTCCGTGGTCAGCAGGTGGAAGATGATGCTCCCGTTCTGCTCGACGGCACACAGACCCTCGATATTGATCTTCTCGCGCCCCAACTCCTCTGCGAGTGTCGCGAGGCTGCCCTTGGTGTGCGGTACGACGATGGTGAAGTCATATGCGTGCATGACTGGCCTCCTGTTTCGGGCGCCGAGGATCTCAGCTGGCCCAACCCCACCCTGCGCGCGGTGTCACACGATGCGCAACCGCAGCGAAGCCCGCATTGTCATCGGACGTCGCAGACGGGTCGATACCCTTGGCGGAACGTCCGGATGCGCGAAGGGTCGATCGTGCTGCTCGCGCGCGCCAACATCGCGCTCGCCGGGTTGATACCCGATCGGACCCGGCCGTTTCAGAGGGTTGTCGCGGAAGGGTGACGAGCGTCCCGGGGAAATACGAAGGCCCTGGCGAGCTATGACAGTGTTGGGCACCGGTCACGCAGGGTCGCTCGGTGGTCACGAAAGTTCCAACGGTCGGATACCCGGCGCTCCAAGGCGTCTGGCGGGCGGATTCTGTGACCAGTCAGATGAAAGGGACATCGAGAGGGGACTCACATATGCCTCCCGAACGCGCCGCCTCAACCCTGAACCCAGGGGGCGGTTTGCGGGAGTTGACCCACTGTTTCGCGCGCGTCTCGGCGTTGCGCATCCACGACGAGTCGACTGCGCTGCAGTTCGTCTGAACCGGAAGCAGCGTCATGAAGGGGAGGGTGGTACAGGGGCCGACGGGATGGATCAGAAGTCGGGTCACATCTGTGAGCGCGTCGCGTCATCGCGGCACGAGGGTCGTTCGCCAAGGTGGCGCGGCGCTCATCGCCGGGGCGCTCGCGCTGTTCTCGGGCGGGATCATCGGCCACGCCCTGTCGGTCTCGACGACGACCCTGACCTCACCCAACAATCCGTCTGTCTGGGGGCAGCCGGCGATCTTCACCGCGACGATCACGCCGGTCGTCCCGGCGCCGACGGGGACCGTCACCTTCGAGGACGGTGGGGTCAACATCGCCGGCTGCGTCAACCGGCCGGTCGCGGCTCGGGTTGCCACCTGCACGACCGCGGCCCTCGCTGTCGGATCGCACACCGTCACCGCTGTCTACGGCGGTAACGCCACCTACGCCACCAGCACATCAGCCCCGGTGACCCAGTTGGTCACCATGGGTTCCACCACGACGGTTGCGGTCCCATCCGTCAACCCGTCGGTGAGTGGTCAGACCGTCACGTACACCGCTACCGTCAGCGCGGTCGCGCCCGCCTCTGGGAAGCGTACCGGGACCGTGGCGTTTCAGGATGGCGGTGTCGTGATCGCCGGATGCGGTGCCAAAGCTGTGGCGGTCGCCGGCACGGCGACGTGCGCAATCGCGTACCCGGGACCGGGGGCGCACACGATCACCGCGATCTACAGCGGTGACGCCAATTTCACGGGCTCGACGTCCACTGCCCTCAGCCAGGCAGTGAACCCCGGCACGACCGGGGTCGCCGTCAGCTCGTCGGCAAACCCCTCCAGCACCGGCGCGAACGTCACCCTCACCGCCAACGTCACAGCCACAGCACCCGCGTCGGGGACGCGGACGGGGACTGTCGACTTTCAGGTTGGCGGAGTCAACATCGCGGGTTGCAATGCCCAGGTCGTGCCGGCGTCAGGGAAGACCACCTGTGTTACGAACACGCTGACCGTCGGCGCGAACGTCATCACCGCCATCTACAGCGGTGATGCCAACTTCGGGCCGAGCACGTCGGCGCCCTTCACGCAGACGGTCAACCAGGGCGCGACCACAACCAAGGTCGTCTCCTCGCTGAATCCGTCGACCGCCGGGGTCACGGTCACATTCACCACGACCGTCACCGCGATGGCTCCCGCGTCAGGGACGCGCACCGGCACCATCACATTCGAGGACAGCGGCGTCGCCATCGCCGGCTGCGCCGCTCAGATCCTCGGACCCACAGGCACCGCGACGTGCGCGACCAACGCGCTCGTGGCCGGCCTGCACACCATCACCGCGGTCTACAGCGGCGACGGCAATTTCGTCACGAGCACCTCAGCGCCGCTCACGCAGACGGTGGTCAGCACGACAACGACGACAGTCACCTCCAGCGCGAACCCGTCGGTGTTCGGACAGAGCATTCAGTACACAGCGACCGTTGCCGGCGGTCCCACTGTGACGGGGACGATCACGTTCCGCGACGGCGGCGCCAACATCGCCGGTTGCGTCGCGGTGCCAATGACCGCCGGTTCCGCGACCTGCACGGTGTCGCCGGCGGTGGGCTCGCGAAAGATCACCGCGGTCTACAGCGGTGACGCGAGCAATGCGGCGAGCACCTCGGCGGTCATGACTCAGGTCGTCACCGCTGACCCGACCGCCACGGTGGTGACGGCGACGGTAAACCCGTCGGTGTTCGGCCAGTCGGTGACGTTCACCGCAACCGTGACCGCCGACGCTCCCGGATCGGGCACACCGACCGGCAAGGTGGCATTCGACAACGGCGCGGTCGCCATCGCCGGGTGTGGTGCGGTCACGTTGGTCGCCGGAGTCGCCAGCTGCACCACCAACGCGCTGACGGTTGGCGTGCACTCGATCAGCGGCCACTACAACGGCAGTGCGAACTATGTGACCAGCGCATCACCCGTCCTGACAGAAACGGTGAACCCGGGTTCGACCACGACGGTCGTCGGATCGTCTCCAAACCCGTCGGTATCCGGTCAGTCGGTGACGTACACGGCAACGGTCATGGTCGGCGCGCCGTCAGCGGGCATTCCCACAGGCTCGGTCAACTTCGAGGACGGTGGCGTGACCATCGCGGGGTGCGCCGCGAAGGCACTCACTGCCGCCGGTACCGCCAATTGCTTCATCGCGTATTCCGGAGCCGGGACGCACTCGATCACGGCGATCTATTCGGGTGCCATCGATTTCGCAGGCTCCGCATCGCCCACGTTGACGCAGACCGTCAACCAGGCGTCGACGGTGACGGCTCTCGGATCGTCGGTGAATCCATCGGTCGCGGGTCAGTCGGTGACCATGACCGCGTCGGTGAGTGTGATCGCCCCCGGAGCCGGGACGCCAACGGGCACCGTGATGTTCGAGGACGGCGGGGTCACGATCACGGGCTGCGCCGCGCAGGCGGTGTCGGCCGCGGGTATCGCCGTGTGTGCGGTGTCGTTCGCCGCAGTTGGTGCGCATCCGATCACAGCTGTGTACAGCGGCGACTCCGACTTCGGCGGCTCGACGTCGCCGATCCTCGATCAGACGGTCAACCAGGGCGCTACGGTAACGGCGGTGACCTCGTCGGTGGATCCGTCGGTCTCCGGTCAGACCGTGATCTACACGGCAATTGTCACCGCGACCGCACCGGCTGCCGGCACCCCCACCGGTACGGTGACGTTCATGGACGGCGCCGCCGCCATCAGCGGCTGCATCGCGCAGGTGATGGTCGGCGGCGTCGCGCCCTGCACCAGCGTGTACGCCGGAGTGGGGGGGCACGCGATCACCGCCGTCTACAACGGTGATGCCAACTTCACGAGCTCGACATCTCCCCTGTTCACGCAGACCGTCAATCAGGCAGCTACCGCCGCGCTGGTGAGCTCGTCAGCGGACCCCTCGGTCTCCGGTGAGGACGTCACCTACACGGCGACCGTTACCGCTCTCGCCCCAGCGAGCGGCACACCCTCAGGCACGGCCACTTTCACGGACGGCGCCACAACCATCAGCGGCTGCGTCGCGCAGCCGCTGATCGGTGGGGTTGCGGCCTGCAGCGTCGCATACCCCGGAGTCGGTGGCCACGCAATCACAGCCGTGTACAGCGGTGACCTCAATTTCACAGGCTCGACGTCGCCAATCCTCACGCAGACCGTCACCCCAGCGTCTACGCTGACATCGCTCGCGTCCTCGGTGAACCCGTCGGTCACCGGGCAGACGGTCGCCATCGCCGCGACGGTGAGCGTGGTGGCACCCGGATCCGGAGCACCGACCGGCACGGTCGCGTTTCTGGACGGCGGCACGATCATCGCCGGATGCGCAACGCAGGCTGTGACCGGTGCGGGTATCGCAACGTGCGACGACGCATTTGTTGCGGCCGGTGCGGAAACCATCACCGCGGTCTACAGCGGTGACGCTGACTTCAGCAACTCGACGAGTGTTGCACTGACTCAGACGATCAATCAGGGTGCAACCGCGACAGTGACCACATCGTCGGTGAATCCATCGCTGTCCGGTGAAGGGCTTTCGTACGTCGTCACGGTGACAGCCGTGGCGCCCGCCGCCGGGACTCCCACGGGGAGCGTCGCGTTCTTCGACGGCGCGTCCACAGTCGCTGGTTGCGGCGCGCAACCACTGGTCGCGGGGACGGCGTCGTGCACAGTGACCTACCCCGGGATTGGCACCCACGCGATCACCGCCGCCTACAGCGGTGACCCCAACTTCACCGCCTCGACATCGCCGGTTCTGACTCAGACGGTCAATCCGGGTGCGACCTCGACAGTGGTCGCATCCTCGGTCAATCCTTCGGTGTCCGGTGAGTCGGTCTCCTACACCGCCACCGTTTCCGCCATCGCACCTGCGAGCGGGACATCGACAGGGACAGCCGAGTTCCTGGACGGCGCTTCGGCAATTACAGGTTGTGACGCGCAGCCACTGGTGCTCGGAGTCGCTTCGTGCGATGTTGTCTACGCCGGCGTCGGCAGCCACGCGATCACAGTCATCTCCACGCTTGACCCCAACTTCACCGGATCGACATCCTCGGCTGTGATCCAGGCCGTCAACCCGGCTGCGACCTCGCTATCGCTCGCATCCTCGGTCAACCCGTCGGTCACTGGGCAGGCAGTCACGATCACTGCGATGGTGGGCGTGAACACGCCGGGTTCCGGCACTCCGACCGGCACGGTCTCTTTCGCGGATAACGGCGCCAGCATCACGGGATGTGCAGCCGACCCGGTGATCGGTGCCGGCATCGCAACGTGCGCCCACGCGTTCGCTGCGGGTGCGGACGCGATCACCGCCGTCTACAGTGGCGATGCCAACTTCATCGGCTCAGCGTCTTCCATACTCACGCAGACGGTCAACCCGGCCGCAACAACGACGTCGCTCGCGTCGTCGCTGAACCCGTCGGTCGCGGGGCAGCCGGACACCGTCACAGCGATGGTGAACGTGACCGCCCCAGGTTCCGGAACCCCCACGGGCACCGTCGCATTCTTTGATGGCGGCGTGCCGATCGCCGGATGTGCCGTCCAGGCCGTGGCGGCTGCGGGAACTGCCTCTTGCGCAACATCATTCGACACAGCCGGTGCGCACGCCATCACCGCCGTCTACGGCGGTGACTCCAACCTAACCGGGTCGACAGCTCCTGTCTTCATGCAGACAACCAACCAGGGCGCGACGGCGGCATTGGTCGCCACATCGGCGAATCCGTCGGTGGCCGGTACGGGCGTTTCCTACACCGCCACCGTGTCCGCCGTCGCACCCGCCAGCGGGATCACGACCGGGACAGTCGCGTTCCTGGACGGCGCATCGATCATCCCCGGGTGCGCGACTCAAGCGATGGTCGCTGGACTGGCCTCGTGCGCGGTGATCTATGCCGTCGCCGGCAACCACGCGATCACGGCCGTATACAGCGGTGACCCCAACTTCGCCTCCTCGGCCTCGGCGCCGCTGAACGAGAGCGTGGCGCTGGCTGAATCCGCGACGACGGTGACGTCGCCGGCCAGCAACTGGGCGGCCGGTCAACCCGGAATCTTCGAAGCGACGGTGTCTCCTGTCTCCGCGGCACATCTCACCCCGTCCGGGACTGCCGCGTTCATGGACGCCGGTGTCCCCATCCCCGGATGCGCTGCACAGCCGGTCGTGTCCGGAAACGCGTCGTGCAGCGTCGTGTTCACGGGCATCGGCACGCGCCCCATCACGGCCGTCTACAGCGGTGATGCTGCCCTGACCGGTTCCGCGTCACCGCCACTACTGGTGTCCGTGTATGACGATCCGCCCACGCCTGACGCCGGAGCGTCAACACCATCGACGTCCTGGGGGTATCTCGCGATCCTCGGCGGAGTCTTCCTGGTGTTCCTCATGGGATGTGCGCGACTCCGGCGCAGGGACGGCGACCGGGACTGAGCCTGCTCGAGGCGCGCTTCTCGAGCGCCGCGAGCCACGGTGGGAAACCTCCCGAAGATTAGGTCGAATGGCCATGACACCAGACGACCTTCGGCTCTGGTCGCCCGTAGACGCGCGGACCATGCTGCGCAGATGGATCACGATCACACGTTCGTCATGCTTGATCCCACGACGGATCAGGTTCTCGCGGAATGCGCCGGTCCGGACGCACGAGGCAGGTGCCCGACAGCAGACCGCCCACCCTACATCTGCGCCGGGCTGCACCTCATCGGCACCGGAGATGGCTCCGGGTCCGAGTCATTCACCGTTACGAAAATGGAGCCTGGGCGCTGTCCGATCGCCGTCGTCAACGAGCCCCAGCTCACGACCCTCACGCGAGAGGAATGCCTTGAGCTCTTGCGGGGAGCGGTGGTCGGACGCATTGGTTACGTGGCAGACGGCATGGCGATGATCCTTCCAGTCAACTTCGCGCTGTTGGACGGTGACATCGTCTTCTGTACAGCAAAGGGGGGCAAGCTCAGCTGGCTGAGCCTCCGTGAACGCGTGACTTTTGAGGCCGATGAGAGCAGGCCGGCAGATCATGAAGGCTGGAGCGTGCTTATCCGGGGTGTCGCTCGAGAGGTAACCCACCCGGAGGAACTCGCGGTCCTCCGTCGTCGCCCACCGCTCTCCTGGTTGCGGTCGCCGCACGAGCACTGGATGCGAATCAGCATCGAAGCGATGTCAGGCCGAGCACTCCATGGTGCCCCACCCACCGACCGAACCGTGTGAGCCTGATGTCGAAACGCACGATGGGGACACCGACCCGCCGCGAGTCATGGCTTCCTGGTCAGGGTTGACTCATCTCCTCCGCAGCCGGATCAGGTCGGGATAGTACAGTCAGCACGGCGAGCTTGGCGCGTGTCAGGGATAGATGCCGCGGTCGGTCGTTGCCTCGGCAACCCGCTCGATGGCGAGGAGGTAGGCGCCCTGTCGCAGAGAGACACCGTGTTGCTTCGACCGGTCCCATACCTCGGTGAACGCGCGATGCATGATCTTCTCGAGCCGGGCGTTGATCTCGTCCTCGTCCCAGAAGAACGACTGCAGATCCTGCACCCACTCGAAGTAGGAGACCGTGACGCCACCGGCGTTGGCGAGAATATCGGGCACGACGGTGATGCCGCGCTCCTCGAGCACGACGTCCGCATCGGGAGTGATCGGTCCATTGGCCGCCTCGAGGATGAGCCTCGCCTGGATGCGCCCGGCGTTCTCGCTCGTGACCTGATTCTCGAGCGCGGCGGGGACCAGCAGGTCGCAGCGCACTTCGAGGACCTCGGCCGCGGAGATTGCGCTCGCGCCGGGAAAGCCGGTGACGCTGCCCGTTGATTTCTTGTGCGCGATCAGGCGATCAACATCAAGCCCCGCGGCATTGTTGATTGCGCCAGTGCTGTCAGAAACCGCCACGATCGTGAACCCCTGCGCAGCCATGAGCTGTGCAGCGATCGACCCCGCGTTGCCGAATCCCTGGATGGCCACCGTCGAGCTGTTGGGGTCGATACCAAGCCGCTTGCATGCCTCGAGTGCGACGAACATCACGCCACGGCCCGTCGCCGCGTTGCGTCCCTGACTGCCGCCCACGGAAAGTGGCTTGCCGGTGACCACGGCGGGGACGGAGAAGCCCTGTTCCATCGAGATCGTGTCCATGATCCAGGCCATGATCTTTGGTGACGTGTTGACGTCCGGGGCGGGGATGTCGTACTCGGGCCCGATGATGACGCTGATCTCGGTGGCGTAGCGCCGCGTCATCCGCTCGAGCTCGCCCTCACTCAGATGTTTGGGGTCGACGACGATGCCCCCCTTGGCGCCGCCGAACGGCAGCCCTGCGATGGCGCATTTCCACGTCATCCACATCGCCAGGGCCTTGACTTCGTCAAGCGTGACGCCCTGGTGGTAGCGGATCCCGCCCTTGGCCGGCCCCCGGGCCATGTTGTGCTGAACGCGGTAGCCTTCGAAAACGCGCACCGAGCCGTCGTCCATCTTCACCGGGAAGCTGACGATGAGCTGACGCTTCACCTCGCGGAGAACAGCACGGAGTCCCGATTCGAGGTGGGTCAACTCTGCAGCCTGGTCGAACTGCCGCTGGGCGTTATGCCATGGGTTTTCTGCGGGCGCGCTGGTAGTAGGCGCGGTTGCAATCGCGTTCACCTGGACACCTCAGCGAGCCGGCGGCGCATTCGTCACACTTCGGCTCGCCGCCTCTGAGCCTACCGCTTCGCCACGGGCTCCCGCGAGGGTGTCCGGCACCGGCAGGTCTGCATGCCACACGTAGTGTGCCACGCGAAAATGGTACCATCCCGGACTCATGGCTGCCAACCTATCCGCACCCGACTCCGGCCGACCTATCGCAATCCGCGCCGCGCGGTTCCTGGATGTCACGACGGGACGTTACGAGCTGAACCAGGTGCTGCTCATCGAGGGCGACCGCGTCAAGGCGATCGGCACTTCGGCGCCCCCGGATGCAGATGTGATCGATCTCGGCGACCGCGTTGTGCTCCCGGGGCTGATCGACGCACATACGCACATCCTCATTCAGGGCACGCTAACGATCCCTGATTTTGAACATCAACTGCTCGAGGAATATCCCGCGCACCGGGTTGTGCGCGCGGTCCGGGCTGTCCGCATCGCGCTGGAACACGGCTTCACGACGATGCGCGACCTCGAAACTGAAGGCGCGGGCTACGACGACGTCGCGATCCGTGACGCGATCCGGGAAGGCGTCATCGTCGGGCCGCGCATGCAGGTCGCCGGATGGGCGCTCTCGCCGACGGGATCCTATCCCGTCACCCATTTTCGCCCCGACTGGAAGTTTCCGTCGGGGGTGGGTATCTGCGACGGGCCGGATGAGTGCCGCGTCACCGTGCGCCGGCAGCTCTCGTATGGGGTCGACTGGATCAAGGTGTACGTCAACCGTGGTCCCGGCGAACGCCCGACGCCGGATGGATACATCGATTCAGCACCCAACTGGACGCATGCGGAGCTCGACGCGATCGTCAGCGAGGCGCACATGCGCGGAGCTCGGGTGGCTGCGCACGCCACCTCGGACACCGGTGTGCGAATGTCCATCGATGCCGGTGTCGAGTCCATCGAACACGGCTACTCGATCCGTCCCGAGGCAGCTCAGGAGATGGCCGACAAAGGAATCGTCCTGTGCCCGACGCTGACCGCGAGCGACTACATGGCTCCGCCCCGAATCGCCGAGCGCGGCCCCATCTGGGCGGAGGTCCAACGAGTCCAGCGGCGGTCTATCGAGAATTGCCTCGCCAGCGGCGTCAAGATTGCGTTCGGTACCGACGCCGGAGGCTTCCCGTGGACCGAGATCAACCAGGCGAATGAGTTCCGGCACCTGGTTGCACACGGGCTCTCACCACTCGACGCCATCCGCAGCGCGACAATCGTGGCCGCGGATCTCCTCCGTCTGACTGGTGAAGCGGGCGTGATCGCGCCCGGCGGCTTCGCCGACCTCGTCGCAGTCAGCGGCGATCCCCTTGCCGACGTCTCCTGTCTCATGAACGTGGACTTCGTGATGAAGGGTGGCCGGGTCATCACGAGCCCCAACACCGCAACCTAGCGCAAGGCCGGTTCGGCACTCGACGCGAGCTCGGCCACCATCGGCGGACGCCGGAGATGCCAGTCGGTGAGGCTCTCATAGGTGTGCGCGACGCGAAACACCATCGCCTCGGCGAACGCGTTGCCGACGACCTGCATGGAGATGGGCATACCCGTTGTGCTGAAGCCGCAGGGCATCACCAGGGCTGGGAGGCCGGTGAGGTTGAACAGCGGCGTGTAGCGGGTGATGGCACTCAGCACGTCTTCTTCGTAGCCACCGAGGTCAACCGTCTTCTGACCGATCGGGTAGGCCGCCATCGCGAGCGCCGGAAGCAGGAGCGCGTCCACGCCGGCAAGCGCTGCACGCACATCATCGGTGACCTTGCTGCGCACTCGCTGCGCGTGCAGGTACTCCGGCGCCGGGAGGAACTCGCCGCCTTCGATCAGCGTTCGTACGGCGGGATGAAGTTCCTCGGGGCGGCCGCGGAGGTGGGGCCTGTGGTATTCGGCTGCCTCAGCGCGCATGATCGTCCAGCAGGCTGCCCTCACCTCCGTGAGGTCGGGGAGCGTCACCTCGACGACTTCTGCCCCGGCGTCGCCCATGACGCGATATGCAGTGCCGAGCGCGTCACGGACTTCGTCCTGAATCCGTTCGGTTGGCTGCGGCGCGAGCACCCCGACACGGAGTGCGCGCACACCGGACGCGATGTGCTCCGTGAAATCGGCCGGCGGGCGGTTGATGGTCGTCGGATCGAGACGATCGGCGCCGGACATCGCCTCGAGAATGACTCCCGCATCGCGAACCGACCGAGTGATGGGCCCGACATGATCGAGATTCGCGCTTTGCGGCACCACGCCAGATCTGCTCACCCGACCGTACGTGGGTTTGACGCCGACGACGCCGCAGAAGGCGGCGGGGATGCGGATGGATCCCCCAGTATCCGTGCCGATCGATCCGTAACAGAGCCCGGCGGCGACTGCTGAAGCGGAACCGCTCGACGAACCGCCACACCCGTGAGTCGGATTCCACGGATTGCAGGTTGGTCCGTACAGCGGATGCGGGGCACCGAACGCGAACTCATAGAGATTCGCCTTGCCGATCATGATCGCCCCCGCCTTGATCAGTCGATCGAGCGCCGTCGCATTTCGGTCGGGCACCCAGTCCTTGAAGATGGCCGATCCGACAGTTGTGCGGACATTGGCAGTGGCGATGTTGTCTTTGAGCGAAATCGGAATGCCGTGCAGCGGTCCCATGTAGACACCGGCGCGAAGCAGCCCGTCAAGCGCCTTCGCATGCTCCAACGCGGACTCTGCCGTCACGGTGATGTAGCAGTTGCACACCGTGCCAAGGCGCTCGATGCGGGCGAGCGTCGCCTCGGTGACCTCGACGGCAGAGACCTTGCGAGTCTTGATGAGTTCAGCGACGTCGGTCAGCGGTCGATCGCACAGCGATTCGTCACTCATGAGTGTAGATCTTCTCCACCGCAAAGCTGATTGCCGGCTCTGCGTCGCCCACCGGGGTTGCCCACATCTTCTCCATATCCTCGAACAGCGTTGCGATCTCCGGCTCCAGCTCGGCAAGGCGCTCGGGCGAATATTCGAGGCGGGCGAGGCGTACGTACCCTCGCATGAACTCCGCCACGGGAGTTTGTTTCGTTTCGTCCATGGCCTGTGCCTCCATTAGCGCCTTGTGGGTGGTCCCGTGTGGTCTGGTGTCAGCGAACGCCGAGCGGTGAGTCGGGCGAGAGGGTCAGCTTCTTACCGGGGTTGAACAGGTTCTTCGGGTCGAACGCCTGCTTGATATGTCGTTGGAGGCTTGCCACCTCGGCCGGGAACTGCACATCGAACTGCTCGCGTTTCACCCAGCCAAGACCGTGCTCTCCCGAGACGGTTCCGCCCAGGGCAAGCGTTCGCGCGAAGAGGTCCTGGCTCGCGTCGCGCGCACGAGCAACTTGCGAAGCCGAAGATGCGTCGAACATGAAGGTTGCGTGGAGGTTCGCATCTCCCGCGTGCCCCCAGCTGCAGCTCCGCAGCCCATGCTGCTCGCCGACCTCCTGCACCATGAGGATTGCCGCCTCGAGCTGCTCGACGGGGAACGCGATGTCCTCGCTCATCTTTCCCCCGAGTTGCGCATACACCGCGAACGACGTGCCGGCGCGCCACCGCCAGAGGCTCGCCACCTCGGTGTTCTCGATGACGCTCACAAACGTGGCGCTCGAGCCAAGCACGTCGCTGAGTTGATCGCTGAGATTGCGCGCCTCAAGTGCCGGCCCGTCAGCCTCCACCACCAGCATGAAGCTCGTGTTGCCTGGGATGCCCCCTGGGAAGCTCCCACGAGTCGCGCTCAGCGTATTGCTGTCAAAGAACTCGATGGCTGCTGGGCAGAGCCCCGACGCATAGATGTCAGCAACTGCGCGTACGCCTCTGCTCACATCTTCGTACCCGGCGACGATCGGAATGGCCAGCTCAGGCGCGGGCGTGAGCCTGAGCCAGGCGCCGGTGATGATGCCGAGCGTGCCCTCGGACCCGATCAACAAGGAACGGAGGTCGTACCCCGCAACGTCCTTGCGCAAGGACCCGCCAAGCTGCGTCACCGTCCCAGACGCGAGCACCGCTTCGATTCCGGTCACCCATTTACCTGTGACGCCATATTTGAAGGCATGCGGTCCACCGGCATTGCACGCGATATTCCCGCCGATTTGCGATTGCTCGCTGGCCCCAGGATCGGGTGGGAAGAGGAGCCCGTTTTGCCTGGCGAGGCGATGGACTCGGGATGTCACGACCCCGGCATCCACCTCCATGCGCCATAGCTCGGGTTGAAATTGCCTGATGCGATTCAGGCGCTCGAGCGAACACACAACGCCGCCATCAATTGGCACGGCCCCGCCGGCAAATCCGGTGCCACCACCGCGCGGGACGATGGGGACGCCACGCTCGTAGCACCACGTGACCAGCTCCGCGACCTGCTCCGTGTTGGCCGGCATTGCGACAGCGTCCGCGCGGCCGCGCAGACTCTGCATTTCCGTGGAGTCGTGCAGGTACTCGTGCGCGAGTTGCAGGGGCACGATTGAATCCTTGCCGAGCAGGCGCTCAAGGTCGTGCTCGAGTCGAGTCTGGTCCGTGGTTCGGTGCTGCGATGCCGGCCGCGGGGCGAGCACCGGATCACCAGGAGTGGTCATTCGACCCCGGTCTGGCGACTTCGTAAAGCCTCATGTTTGCTCCGGTCCAGCATATCAAGATTGGAGTGGCATGTGGTACGCTACCCACCATGCTTCCGGTTGTTGGGATCACCTATAACCAGGCGTTTCCCGTCGAGCATGAGGTCGTTCGTCGCGTCCTGTCGTCGCTGGCGGAAGTCCAGATGATCGAGATGCCGACGGGGGATCTGACACGCGAAGAAGACGTCGCCACGGCCGCGCAGATGCAGGATGTCGTGGCAGTGCTCCTCCGTCCCGGCTCGCTCTCACGCACGTTGCTGAGCGCCTGCCCACGGCTTCGTTTCATCACCGTGCATGGCGCGGGTTTTGACAAAGTCGATCTGCAGGCTGCGGCGGATCTCGGCATCACGGTGACGAATGCACCGGGGGCCAATGCGATCGGGGTCGCCGAGCTAACCATCGCGATGGCGGTGAGCATGGTGCGTCAACTGATGCCCGTCTCCGCGGCAACCAAGCAGGGCCAGTGGAACGAAGCGCGGCGAGACGGCGCGGAGCTCGCGGGCAAGACGCTCGGGATCCTCGGCGTCGGTCACGTCGGAAGTCGGGTCGCCCGGCGCGCGCTTGCCTTCGACATGCAGGTCGTGGCCTACGATCCCGCCTACACACCGGAACAATTCGCCGAGCGCGGAATCCAGTGGATGCCGCTCGACGAGGTCTGTTCCTCTGCCGATCTCCTGACACTGCATGTGCCACTCGACCCGACTACGGTGCATCTGCTCAACGCGGATAGAATCCGTCGCATGAAACCGGGTTCCTTCCTTCTCAACCTGGCGCGCGGTCCTGTGATCGACGAGACCGCTGTGGAAGCGGCACTGCGGGAGGGGCGGCTGCACGGTGCTGCACTTGACGTCCGCGAGGACGAGCCGCCGGGCGCACCGGACACGCTCCGGGCTCTGCCGAATGTCATCGTGACCCCGCATATCGGGGGCTCGACCCACGAGTCCCTGGTCCGCATCGCCGAGGCGTGCGCGGATGAGATTCGTCGCTTCCTGCGCGCTGAGCCCCCCGTCAACGTCATCCCACTGCCAGCCGCCACGCTCGGCTGAGGCGGGACAAGGACGACCATTGCGCGTCCTCATCACGGACGGGGCATTCGCCGGCGTGGAAGCGGCGCTCCGCCCGGTCGTCGCGCGGTTGGGCTGGGAGTTGATCGTCGCGAGCAACACGGACGACGCGGCACACCATCTGCGTGACTGCGAACTGTTGCTGTTGAAGAACTTCGAACTCTCGTCCGAGCAGATCAACCGTGCGACGCGTCTGCGCGGCGTGCAGAAGCTCGGTCTCCTCACCATGAACATCGATCGTGAGTACCTCGCCGGGCGCGGCATCGCCTTGCGGACCCTGCTCCTCCCGAGCTCCGCGGCGGTTGCGGATCACACGATGTCATTGCTGCTGGCGCTCACCAGGCAGCTGCTTCCAGGCGCTGCCGCTATGCGGAACCCGCCGTCCGATGTGATCCCCATCGTCACCGATGAACGGCATTTTGCGTACAACTGGGCTGGCCTGCATACCTCAGCTCTCGACGGCAAGAGCCTGGGGCTGATAGGTTTTGGCGAGGTGGCCCTCCAGGTCGCTCGACGCGCGCGGGCCTTTGGCATGACGGTCCGATATGCGAAGCGGCGTCCGCTTCCGGCCGACGTGGAGCGGCGTCTCCGAGTCCGGTGCGTCCCCGTCAACGAGCTGCTTCGTGACTCTGACGTGGTCTCCATTCACGTGCCCCAATCACCGGAGACTGAAGGGCTGATCGGCGGCGACGAGCTCGCCATGATGAAAGCGGACGCATTCCTGATCAACACCGCGCGCGGCGCGGTTGTCGATGATGCTGCTCTCCTGGATTCGCTCTGGCGCGGCCACCTTGCAGGGGCCGGACTCGATGTGTTCCGCGTCGAACCACTTCCGGCCACCGATCCGTTGCTCACCGCTCCGCGGACCGTGCTGACACCACACGCGGCCGGCGCCGGTCCCCAAGCGCTGAGTGACGCCATCGCTCGAGCTCTGCGACGGTGGTCGGCGACCTTGCGGTCCGCGACGCACGTCCCCGTTTAGCTGAAGCCGAGTCCGCCGTCTCCGGTGGCCAGATTGGCCACATCCTTGAGCAATGCCAGGCCTGCCCCCTCCGGCGACGACGCGCCACCGGAGACCACGACACGGCCGCCAACATTCAGGTCGAACTCGACGGCCTTCTCCGCACCCTGCAGACGTGCCAGCGGGTCCGACGGCGGGAGCATGGCGTAGGCAACTCGGAGCGCCGGACTCTGCTCTCGGTCGGCGATCGCCACCGAGCAGAGGACGAGTTGTTGTCGTTGCGCGTCGGCGACCAACTCGAGGAGTGCATCGGGGTCGGCGTCATCGAGTGCGACATCCGACAGCCGGGACGGTGGCGTCCACAGCAGATTCGCGAGCAGAACGAGCTTCATGGCCGCGTCGCGGCCACTGATATCGTCGACCGGATTCGGTTCGCACATGCCTCGCGTCACGGCCTCGTCGATGGCGTCTTCAAGGGTGAGTCCGCCTCGGAGACGACTCATCACGTAGTTGCTCGTGCCGTTGAGGGAAGCCCGAAACGAGCGACAGGGAAAAGCTCGGAATCCTCGCCTGCAGAGATCCGCGGTCGGCAGCGCTGCTCCCGTCGCTGCCGAGATGCGAATGCTCCGTCCGTTCGCTATGGCGAAGTCTCTGAGTTCCGACCAGTATTCGACCAGATGCGACTTCGTCGCCGTCACAACGTTGGCGCCAGAGCGCATCGCGTCGAGGGCCTGTGTGTTCGCCGTCTCGAGAAGAGCAGGACTGCTTGGCACCGCCTGCACGACCACGTCGATACCCAGGCGAGCCACGGCGCCGGCAATGGGTTCGGCGTCGATCCAGGCCAGGTCGGGCATGTCTTGATTCGGCTCGGCCTGGGTGGCAGAGCGACGTATGAGGACCAACCGGATGTCGAGGCCATGCGATGTTGCCAGCGCCTCGCGTTGCGAGTCCACGAGCCTCGCGAATGCCCGGCCGACTCGACCGTATCCGAGCAGTCCGACCCTGACGGCCTTGTTCAATTCTGCGCAACCTCCCCGAGCGCAGGTCCCCCAGCGACGATGCGGCCCCCACGCACGACGAGTCGAGGCTTCCGTAGGCCGCTCAGGTCAGCAGCGGCATCGCCGTCAACGACGATGAGGTCGGCAATCCGCCCCGGAGCGAGACTTCCTGTCGAATCGCCGAGACCCACTGCCTCCGCCGCGCCCTGGGTCGCGGCGCCAATTGCTTCCGCTGGCGTCATGCCGGCAGTGGTCAGCAACTCCAGCCCGAGTGCGTAGTCTCCGAAATCGTCCACAGCGTCTGTACCGGCGACGATCCTCGCGCCGAGCTGGTGCAGCCTCCGGACGAACTCGAGCTTCGTGCCGAGCTTCAGTTCCAATTCCGCCATCTCGCGAACTTCGTCATTGGTGAGCCCAGCACGCGAGCGCAATGACTCCAGCCGCCGGAAGCCGGTTTGCAGCGTTGGGGTGACGAACACCCCCTGATCCACAATCCGGTTGGCGGTCGCATCGCTCATGCGGCGCGATCCGTCCGGGTGGATGAAGTTGATGTGTTCGATGCTGTCGACACCCGCATCGAGGGCGACGTCGACACTCTCCGCGGCGAGACAGTGGGCGACGACTCGCTTCCCAACGCTGTGGGCTTCCTCAACTGCGACCGCAATCTCCTCGACCCCGTAGGCAGCGCGCCGCGAGTCGGTTCCGGCAGTGCCGCCACCACTCGCCATCACCTTGAGGCAATCGACGTTCTCGTCGAGAAGCGCGCGCGCCCGGCGACGCACCTCGTCGCGGCCGTCGGCCTCACCGTTGCAGAACCAGAAATGACCACGCGACGGCGTGATCGGCGCTCCGGCGACCAGGATGCGTGGCGCATCGAAGAGACCTGTACTCGACAGCTCGCGGAGGCGTTGTGCGACGTTGTTTCGAGCGCCACAATCTCGAACGGTTGTGACTCCAGAGCCCAGATGAGACCCGCTGTTCTGAACGCCTCGAAGCAGCATCATGTCGTCGGTCTCGCGCTCCATGAAATCCTCGTAGGACCTGCCGGCGAGAGCGAATGTGAGATGCGCGTGACAGTCGATGAGACCCGGAAGGATCGTCGCGTTGGCGAACTGGAGCTCGCGAACGCCTGCTGACGGCACGGGGAAGTTGCTCATGGCGTCAGCGTGTCCGACTGCCGCAATTCGCGAGCCGTCGATCAATACCGCGCCATCACGATGCGCGATGGGCTCGTCGCCGGAGAGCAACCATGTGGCGCGGATGAGCGTCAGCATCGGCGTCCTCCGCAGATCAGCGGCGGCGCCGCGCACGCGGCCATCCACGCGTCACCGTTCCGGCGGGGTCAGGAGCTTGTGCCGGCCTGCGGAGTGAACGCGAACTCACGGTGATCGAGGATGACCCTTCCGTCAAGGGTGATGCATCCGGTGAGGAGCACGAGATCGGTATGGGTGATTGCCGAGATCGAGGAGCCGAACGAGCGTCCCTCACCGAGTCCGATATGGATCGTGCCATACACACCCTCGTCTTCCGCCATGATGCCGAATCCCATCTGCGCCTTGGGATTGAGCCCGATGCCCAGTTCGGCGACGTGGAAGACGTTGGGGTCGCCGTACCCCTCCATCATCGCCTTGAAGGCCTCGGCGTCCGGCCCCTCACCGATGTGCTTGACGGTTCCCTTCTCGAACACGATCTCGAAAGGCTGCTTGACCATGCCACCGGGCACCACGACACCATCCACGATCAACGTTCCTTCGGCCGTCCATTCGACGGGTCCCACTGTCGATTCGAGACATGGCGTCACGGTGAATCCGCCTGGAACGTCGGCGACGCCGTACGAGCCACCGCCCTTTCGGCCCTTGATCGACAGGCGGAGGTCGGTGCCGAGCGGAGACGTGATCCGAGCCTCATCAGCGCCGGTGATCTGCTCGGCGAGCCACTCGCCGAGAGGCTTGGTCACGTTGATGTCGGCCTCGAGCGAGCCATCTTCAAACATGCGCGGGGACGCACCGGGCATGCTTGCGATGCGCACACCGGCGTTCATGGCTGCGTGACGGGCGCGGCTGTGCGTGATCGACTGCGTCACGGCCAGCACCGCGCAGTCGGCGGCCAGCATCGCGGCAGCGATCGCATCAGGAGGCTCCTCTGCGGGCTTGGTGCGTTTGCCCATCAGACACAGCGTGGAATCAAGCCCGGCCTCTCGTGCACGGGCATGCAGCGCCTCGGCCACCGACTGGCTCGTCTCGTCGGCAACGATGACCAGGTTCTCATTCGGTCGCACTTTCAAGACCGAGTTCAGCACGATATCGCAGGCGCGATCCCAACCCATCTCTTGTGTCCTCCTACTCGATCGGTCCGTACGTGCTGAAGGTCGCCGCGAGCGCATCGCGCTGGGCAGGCGTCATGCGAGCGAGCGGCAGCCGGCTTGGACCGACGGGCCGGCCGATGAGCGCCATGGCCTCCTTGAGCGGCCCTGGATGATTGGGGATGAGCCAGGCGCTCACGATTTGCACCAGGCGATCGTGCAGTGCGAGCGCTTTCTTGACATCGCCGGTTCGACACGCCTCGAAGAGATCAAGGCAGAGCCGCGGCGTGAGATTCGGGCTTGCCCAGATGGCGCCCGGCGATCCCGAGAGCAGGGTCGCGAAACCCAGATCGTCGTCCCCGCTCAGCACCGCGATGCGCTCGCCGACTGCCGCGATCTTGAGTGAGATCGATGCCACGTCGCGATCACATTCCTTCAGCCCGACGACCCCGGGAATATCCGCGATCGTCCGCAATTGTTCGACGCTGATCGGCCAGCCGGTTCGGCCCGGATTGTTGTACGCGATGATGTTCAGCCCGGTCTCTTGCGCAACCTTCTCGAAATGGAGAACGACGCCATCCATCGACGGCTTGATGTAGTACGGCGGAAGCACAAGCAGGGCCGTCGCGCCTTCACGTTGCGCATGCAGCCCGATCTCGAGCACTTCGCGCGTGCTGGGCGCCAGCGCGCCGACGATCACCGGCACACGCTTTCCAATGGTCTGCATGGCGATCGTCACCACGCGTTGACGCTCGGCCGGCGTGAGATTGACAAATTCACCACTGCCGCCGATCACCATCACGCCGTGAACGCCGGAATCGACCAGGAACTGCAGATGTGATTCCAGGCGGCCCTCGTCGAGGGATTCGTCTTCGTGGAACGGAGTCACAGCAGCCGCCAGGATGCCCTGCGGCTCGTACCGTGGCGTGGACGTGATGCCTGTTCCTCCTTACCGGCCTTCGCGCTCCAGATTATGGGAGGAGTGTAGTGTACAACATGCCACCGGCGGGGCCGAAGGGATCAGGACGCCGGTTGATGGACGACGACGCCCCCCTTCATGACGGCGTCAACGCGTCCAAGAGCGGAGATGTCCTCCAGAGGGTTGTCGCGCACTGCGATGAGGTCAGCGTAGGCGCCCGCCTCAACCACGCCGACGTCTCCGTCCACTTGGAGCAACTCAGCACCCGCGACTGTCGCGCTGCGGATCGCGTCGAGTGGCGACATCCCGTAGCGCGTCAGAAGCGTGAATTCGTTGGCCTGCGGGATCTCTGTCCACGGGAAACCACCGACGTCGGTCCCGAACGCAATTCGCACGCCGGCCGCCAGACAGTTCTCAAAGGACCGCGCCTGGATTCTGGGAGTCTCGGACCAGACCGGACCGCGCTCCTTGGCCCTGGCCTCGGCGACGTATTCGGTGGCTGTGAATGTCGGCGACAGGAATACCCCCCGTGCCGCCATCTCGGACGCCACCTCTGGACGGATCGAATAGCCATGCTCGATGGAGTCGACGCCGGCATCGAGTGCGACACGAATGCCGCGGTCCGAGGTCGCGTGCGCGGCGACCCTGGTCCCGTGCGCATGCGACTCCTCCACGACGGCTGTCAGCTCGGGAAGGGTGAAGTTCGCGGGCGAATCGATGTAGCCGTCGGCGGTGACGGCATCGCCGGCTCCCATGTTCGCGTACACCTTCACCCAGTCTGTGCTGTACGAAAGCTGCTCACGCACAGCGCGCCTGGCACCGTCGGGCCCGTCGACGATCTGCACTCCGACGGGGAACTCCCAATCCGGTCGGTACCGAAGGATCGGGTACGTACCGGTTGTTGAAAGCGCAGGCCCGGCAACCTGCATCCGCGGTCCAGGCAGCACGCCCTCCGAAATCGCATCGCGGAGTCCCACGTCAGCGTAGCCCGCGCCTTCGGTCTCCAGATCACGAAGGAAGGTGAAGCCGTGACGCAGGGCAATGCCGAGCGATCGGACTGCTCGCGCAACCCGATGCGCCGGATATTCGCGAAGGATTTGATGGTGGTAATCGGCTCGCGAACGGTTGCCCTGCAGGAGGATGTGCGTGTGCGCGTCGATCAGCCCAGGGAGGAGGATCCGGTCGCCCCAGTCGATCACGGTTGCCCCAGCCGGCGGCTCGGATCCGACGGAGGCGATTCGATCGCCCTCGACCACCACGATCGGATGCTCGATGAAACCGCCGGTCCGCACGTCGAGAAGACGTCGCGCGCGGATCGCCAGGCTCACGATGCCTTCGGACCCTGATGTATCAAGAGTTGCGACGTGTTCTCGAGGTGCGCCTTCATGGCCGCAGCGGCGCCGCGGGAGTCCTTCTTCACGACCGAGTCGATGATCGGCTTGTGGTCGTCGACGATCTGCTGCAGGGTGCGCAGGCGTCCCGCCGTGGTCTCTCCCCGTACGAGGACCATGTCACGAAGCGAGTCGACGTAGTCAGCCAACCGAAGATTCCCCGACAGAGCGAGCAACGTGTGGTGGAATGCGCGGTCCCGACGCCACATGCGCTGCTCGTCGCCGGCCGTGGCAGCCTTCTCCATGGCCTGATACGCGGCCCTGAGCGAGCGAATCCCGGCTTCGTCAAGGCGTGTGACTGCACGTCGAGTGGCGGGAACTTCGAGGAGGAGACGGATCTCGAAGATCTCGTCGAGATCATGCAGGGATGTCTGCAGTATCCGCACCCCGTGGTTCCGCTCAAACCGGACCATGCCGCGGGAGCTGAGGTCGATCAACGCCTCGCGCACGGGGGTGCGCGAAACGCCGAGGCGTTCCGCCAGCTCACGCACCGAGTGCAGGCTCCCCGGGAGCAGCTCACCCAGGGCGATCGACGTGCGGACAATGTCAGTGACCTGTTGCTTGCGACTGACCTGCTCCGTGAGCGGGGTCATTTCCTTGAGCCCGGCCGACAGTGCCTTCTGCGCCACGCTTTCCTTCACCTCCGTTCGATTGTCGACGACGCTGCACGGGTGGGCGATTGCTGTTCCGGCGAACCCACCTCCAGATCCCGCGCTCGCGCCATTGCAAAGAGCGGCGCCAGCTCGACCGGGTCGGCATTTCCACCCGTGAGGAGACACACTACTGTCGTTTCGGTCGTAAGTGGACCTTTCCGAGCCGCGAGGCGCTCATCCACGATCAGGGCCGCGAGGCCAACTGCGCCGCTCGGTTCAACCAGGAGCTTGAGGCGGGTCCAGCACAGCCAGACGGCGTCGACGATCTCGTCCTCAGAGACACGGACGATGCGCGGCATCGATCCGGCGAGGATCGGCCAAGCCCGATCGGCGAGATGCACCGCGCGCAGACCGTCCGCGATTGTCGTGGGCGTCTGGTCAAGCGTGACCCGATATCCGCACTGGAGTGACCGGTACGCGTCATCGGCCAGCTCGGGCTCCCCGCAGACGATCGACATTGACGGCGCCAACTCCCGCGCAACGACCGTCAGGCCGGCGGCGAGCCCACCCATGCCGATCGGAACGACGACACTGCTCGGCAACGGCCGTCCGATCTGCTCCACGAGCTCCAGCATGAGCGTCCCGGCTCCAGCCATCACGTCGGGATCGTCGGGGCTGATCAGTCGCATGCCGCGGCTGAGGAGATCGGCCACAACCTGCTCGCGATCGGCCTGCGGCACCTCACTCGTGACGACGGTCGCGCCCGCAGCGTCCACCGCCGACCGCTTGAGCGGGCTTCCGTCCTTTGGCATGACGACAGTCGCGCTGAGGCCGCATTCGCGAGCGGCAAGGGCGACTGCAAGCGCGTGATTGCCCGCCACGGCGACGACGGGTCGTCTGTCGTTGCGCTGTAGTCCCGCGAGCACCGCGTTGAGCGCACCCCGATATTTGAAGGAGCCGCTGCGCTGGAGACATTCGGCCTTGACGATCAGCCGGCTGCCGACAACACCGTTCAGCATGGGAGCGTCGAATACGGGAGTCGTCCTGACGCGTTCGCGGAGCCGATCGGCTGCGCGCAGCACGTCCGAGAGGTCAAGGCCCTCCGCAGGGACGGACTGCGCCATCGCGGGTCGAGACTGCGCGTCGGGCACTTCACGCCTCGGTATGTTTGGGTTCCTGACCCCGATCCGCACTCCACGGATTGTGAATCGACGCCGCGATGGCGTGATCGAAGAGCGCGGGGGTGCCACCCGTATGCCAGAACAGCACCCGGCTACCAGCCGGGATTCGCCCCGTACGAACGTGGTCGATCACTGCCGCCATCGCCTTCCCCGTGTAGATCGGATCGATCAGCAGTCCCTCAGTTTGGGCTGCCAGCAGGGTCGCCTCCATCGACTCCGGCGTGGGGTTCCCGTACAGCGGGCCAATGTACTCGTCCACGTTGCTGATGTCCTCGTTCTCGAAACGAAGGTCGAGCTCCAGGAGTGTTGCCGTCCGGCTCGCAATTCCTGCGATCGTCGAGGCCGCACCCTTGTCTCTCGCCGATACGCCGACCAACTGATGAGTGGCGCCGAGCGCCCTGGCGCCCACGGCCAGTCCCGCCTGCGTCGTCATCGCGGAGCAGAGGTAGATGTAGTCGGGTCGCCAGCCTTGCGTGTCCAGCTGTTCTTCGAGCTCCAGGGCAGCGCTGACGTAGCCAAGAGCCGCTAGCGAAACCGTGCTGGACGTTGCCTCGACGTCGTCGTAGATGAAGACGCGCTCACCGGCCTCCTCGAGCTCGGCGGCCCATTCGTCCGCCAGCCGTGCGAAGTCGCGGTGGTACGCGTCGTCGGCGACGAATCGAGCCTGGCCTCCGAGCAGTGCGTAGATGAGGAGATTCCCATCGAGCTCACTGGGGGCGTCACCACGCAGCAGCATGTGACAGCTGAACCCCAGCCGGGCGCATGCCGCCGCCACCAGCCGCGGGAGGTTGGCATGCGCGTTGGATCCGGAGATGACGGCGCTGGCCCCGCGCTGCGCTGCTTCGGCGAGCAGGAACTCCATGTAGCGGACCTTGTTGCCTCCGAACGCCAACCCGGTCAGGTCATCTCGTTTCACGTAGAGCTCAATGTCGCCGACCGCCTTGGCGAGACGTGGGAGCGCATCGAGGGGCGTGGGGAGCGGGGCAAGCGCCACCCGTGGAAAGGGCTCGAGCGATTGGCGAAGCTCGCTGGTGGCGGAACTCATCGCGAGCCACCCACCGGCTGGGTCGCAACCAGATCCGGCTGCATCGTGTGCCACGGCGTCGCACCCTGGTAGGCGTGCCCCAGGCGCAGGAGTGTCATCTCGTGCAAGGGTTTCCCGATCGCCTGAAACCCGATCGGCAACCCCGCCTCCGAGAAGCCGCACGGGACACTCAGCGCCGGCAATCCGGTGACGTTGGCGGGATACTCGTGGTGCACCAACGTTGCAAGCCCTCCGTCGGCAGCCTCATCCACCAGGTCGACTGACAGGTCATCGAGTCGCGGAGCCGTGACCGGAATTGTCGGACCCAGAAGTGCGTCAAGACGATGCTCCGCGAACGTCCGGCGCACCGCGCCACGGATGCGGGTACGGGCCTGCTGCGCGAGGACGTAGTGCGTGCCCGGTATCAGTTCTCCGAGCTCGAGCATCAGTCGCGTGCCCGGATGGTAATGCCCTCCTTTGGAGCGGAGCAGTTGCCGGTGCCACGTGCTCATGTCCACCTCGGTGGTGACATTGCCGACCGTGGTGGACCATTCGAGCTCTGGGATGCTGATGTCAACCCGAACCGCGCCGAGCGACACCAGCACGTCGATCGCGGTCTCCACGGCCTTGCGGACCGGAGCCTGGACCTTGTCGTAGAAAAAGTAACCGGTGTCGATGCCGATCCGCATACCGCGGATCCCTGCACCCAACCCCGATCGATAATCGACGACAGGGGATCGCAAACTCGCCGGATCGCCGGCGTCGAATCCCACAATCGCCTCAAGAAGGATGGCCGTATCGAGAACGGTGCGAGTCATCGGACCGATGTGATCGAGTGACGTACTCATGGGAACGCAGCCATTGCGGCTCACAAGGCCATACGTCGGCTTCAGGCCGACAATGCCGTTGACCGCCGACGGCGTTCGCACCGAACCTCCGGTATCCGTGCCGATGGCGGCAAACAACGACCGAGCTGCGACAGCTGCGCCAGACCCGGCGCTTGAACCACCGGGGTACGAATCGAGTTGCCAGGGGTTGCGTGTCTCAGGCACGTTCTGGCCATACGCGAACTCGTGGGTCACCGTCTTGCCGACGACAATCGCTCCGGCATCGCGCAGCTTGCGCACCACGGTCGCGTCGTGCGTCGGGACGAACCCCGTCAGCACGCGCGAACCCGCCTCGGTCGGGATGTCCTTGGTGTACAGGAGGTCCTTGACGCCGACGGGTATGCCGTGCAGCGGCCCGTTCGCTAACCCATTCACACGGGATTCGTCAGCCCTGCGCGCGGCATCCATGGCCGCATCCGCATCACGCCACGCGAAAGCATGAATCAGCGGCTCCGTCGCTTCGATTCGCTGGAGCGTCGCCTCCATCAGCTCGACAGCGGAGACCGAACGCTCCTGCAGCCGCTCAGAAGCCTCCGCCAGCGTGAGCGACGTCAGATCAGGCATCCCAGGTCGCCCGAAAGACCAGCGGAGGTTCGACATCCGTGATCTCCATGCACGGGAGCTCGTCGATGGACGCCAGGTGCTGGGTGAGCAATGCCACGAGCGGAGCCAGGTCCTCGTCCGGGATTTCGATGCCGGCCACGCGGCCCAGGGTTCGGATCGTGTCGGAGTCGATCGTCTCAGTGCCCACCTGGAATCCCTTTTTCAGACCCGTTCGTGACACGTAGTATGCCAGGTTCACGAGTGCTGGCAACGGCCCATCACGTGAGGGAGGCATTCCTTGACAGGCCGTGCTGCCAGCTTCTAGTATCGCACGTAACATGCCACTCAACCCCTAGGGTGCGCGCTTCGGAGAGGACTCGTCCCGCCATGAATGCCGAACGGGGTTCCCCCCGGGTGTGGGGGTGAGCCGAACCCCAGCCTCGCGCGTCGCAATTGTCACCGGAGCCAGTTCCGGTATCGGGGCGGCGACCGTTCGGGCGCTCGCTGCCGATGGATACGACGTCGTCGCCGGTGCGAGACGCAAGGATCAGCTGGCGACGGTGTGCAGCGGCATCAGTGCCACACCGATCGTCCTCGACGTCACCGATCCGGCGAGCATCGAAAGCTTTGTGGATTCCGTGTCCCAGCGTCACGGCCACGTCGACGTGCTCGTCAACAACGCGGGCGTCGCCCGCCGTCAGGACACGGTTGCCGAGGGTCGAGACGAGGACTGGGCCGAGATGGTGGAGGTCAACATTCTTGGCCTCCTGCGGATGACACGAGCCGTCCTCCCATTGCTGCGACTGCCACCCTCCGGGCATATCGTCAACGTCGGCTCGACGTCGGGGTTCGAGGTGTACCCCGGAGGCAGTTGTTACGCGGGAACCAAGCACGCGCTTCGCGCGATCACGCGGACGCTCCGCCTGGAGCTGCTGGGAGAACCGATCCGCGTGACCGAGATCGCGCCTGGTTTGACGGCCACGGAGTTCTACGAGGCGCGGTTCCCGGAGGATCCCGAGCGGGCGCTGAGAGTCTTCGACGGCGTGCAGCCGCTGACCATGGAAGACGTCGCCGAGTGTGTCCGGTGGGTTGTCTCACGACCGCCCCACGTGAATATTGATGAGGTGGTCGTCCGACCACTCGCCCAGGCCACGGCCACCGTGATGCATCGCGCGGTCACTGCCAGAGAATGACGGCGAGCCGTTCGACAGCTGCCGTCTTCGTCGCGCTGGGCACGCGTCGCTATCGTGTGGACCGGACCTGGGCGCAACTTCCATCCGACGTCCGTTACGACGGTGTCAGTCAGGTCGCCGTCGACTCCCAGGATCGGGTCTATGTCTTCCAGCGCGGCGATCCGCCGGTCGTCGTCTTCGAGGCCTCCGGCGCTTTCGTCGGAGCATGGGGCAACGGTCTCATCGCCGACGCGCACGGAATCTTCATCACGCACCACGACGAAGTCATCCTCGTGGATCGCGACGGGCATCAGATACTCGCATTCGACGTCGCGGGACACGGCCTGTGGTCCATCGGTGACTCGGCGCACCCCAAACTGCAAGCCCCCTTCAACCACCCGGCCGGCGTGGCGGTTGACAGGCAGAATGGGCATCTGTATGTCGCCGACGGCTATGCAAACTCCGTTGTGCATCGCTTTGATGCCGAGCATCGGTTGGTCCGCTCGTGGGGGCGCCCGGGAGCCGGGCCGGGCGAGTTCACCACGCCGCACGGCATCTGGATCGACGAGAGCGAGCGCGTGCTGGTGTGCGATCGGGAGAACGACCGGCTGCAGATCTTCGACACCGAAGGACACTTCCTGACCGAGTGGCGCGATCTCTACCATCCGATGGACCTCTACATCGAACCGACCGGATTTGTTTTCGTCACCGACCAGATTCCGCGATTGACGATGTACTCACCGGAAGGCGAGCTTGTCGGTCGATGCAAACCCGTCCCGGTGGGCGCTCACGGCGTGTGGGGTGATTCGCGCGGCAACCTCTACCTTGCGGAAGTTGCGCCGATGGATCGCGTCACCAAGCTGGTTCGCCTCGAATGACGACCATGGGCGACGCTCGCGTCGCGCTTGTCATGGCAGGGACCCAGGGCCTGGGTCGCGGATGCGCTGAAGCGCTCCTGTCGGCGGGCTTCCGCGTGGCCATCTGCGCGCGTCGACAGGACGGCGTCGAGAGCGCCGTGCTCGAATTGCGCGAGGCGGGTGGCGACGTGGTCGGCAGGGCTGCGGATGTGAGCCGGCCCGATGAGCTCAATCCCGTCTTCGAGCTCGTTGACGAAACCTACGGTCGGCTTGACGTGCTCGTGGCCAACGCCGGTGGCCCCAAACCTGGCGCGTTCCTCGCGCTGGGCGATGACGATTGGCACGCCGGTTTCGAGCTGACCTTGATGAGCGCGGTGAGATCGATTCGGGCTGCAATTCCGCGAATGGTCGCCAACGGCTACGGACGCGTTGTGGTACTGGGCTCGTCGAGCGCCCGCGTGCCGATTCCCAACCTCGCGTTGTCGAACGCCTTCCGGCCTGCGTTGGTTGGCGTCGTCAAGACGCTGGCAGTCGAGCTCGCGCCTGAGGGGATCACCATCAACATGGTCTGCCCGGGTCGAATCGACACGCAACGGGTTCGGGATCTGGATGAGAGTCGGGCGCTGCGCGAAGGCGTGAGTCCCGACATCGTGCGCGCGAACTCCGAGCGTGCCATCCCGATGGGCCACTATGGTGCGCCGAGCGATGTCGGTGGTCTCGCCGCCTTCCTGGCCTCCGAACAAGCCGGGTACATCACCGGGCAATGCATCCTTGTCGATGGTGGCATGGTGCAGGCGCTGCCGTGATTGCATGCGACTAGCAACCCTCGAGCTCGAAGGCCGCGAGCAGCCGGCCGTGCTTGTGCCTGAGCGCGGATTCGCGCCTTTTGGCATGATCGATCTGGACCTTCCGGACTCGCTGCTCCAAGCCCTCAGCAGCGGCTTGCCGAGTGGACTGAGCGACGCAGCCGCGTCCCTGCCGGATGACCTGCTGGTTCCTCTTGCCGACGCCATGTACCGCCCGTTGTACCGGAGGCCGCGGAAGATCCTGGGCATCGGCTTGAATTACCGCGCACACGCAGCGGACCTGTCGGCGGGTGTGCCCACCGAGCCGGCCTCGTTTCTCAAGGGCGAGCACACGATTGCCGGATACGGGGACGTGATCAACCTGCCTCAGCAAAGCGACCGTGTCACCGCGGAAGCGGAGCTTGGCCTGATCTTCGGCAAGGAGTGCCGGAACGTTGAGGAAAGCGAGGCATTGCAGTACATCGCCGGCGTCTGCCTCATCCTCGACCAGACCGCCGAAGACATCCTGCAGGTGAACCCTCGCTTCCTGACGCGGGCCAAGAACTTTCCGGGTTTCTTCTCCTTCGGCCCGGAGCTGATCACCATGGATGAGGTGTTCGCGCTGTTCCAGAGCCTGAGCGACATCCGCATCTCGACAGTCCGAAACCACGAGATCGAGGCGTCAGCGACGGTCGCCGACATGATCTTCTCCCCGGCATATCTGGTGAGTTTTCATTCCAGGGTCATGCCGTTCTATCCCGGCGACATCATCTCGACGGGAACACCTGGCGCCACCGTGATCAAGGACGGCGACAGCGTGGAGTGCGTGGTCGACGGATTGGGCGTCCTTCGGAACTCGGTGCATGGCGCTCCGCGCGAGACGTGATCCGATGGCCGAGCCGCGTGACGAGCATCCTGGTTTTGCAGTCGCACCACCCGAGGACGCTTCCTGGCTGGGCGATGCAGTGGTTGACGGAGGAGGCCGGATATCCTCGATCGGCGAGGCCGAAGGCCTGATCTGGGGCGGTGGTGACGTCGCCACCCTGAAGACAACGATTCAGCGCGGTTCGCGGCTGCGCTGGGTGCAGCTCCCATCCGCCGGTGTCGATCGGTATCGGACGGCGATCGATGCTCGTCTCACCTGGACTGCAGCCAAAGGCATCTACGACGAGCATGTGGCTGAACATGTGCTGGGACTCGCCATCGCCGGCTTTCGGCATCTTGGCGCGAGCGCTCGCACGAACACATGGGATCGGCGCGACGCCGGGACACTGTTCGATTCGCACGTTTGCATTCTCGGTGGCGGCGGCATTGCCGCAGCGCTGCTGCGCCTGCTCTCGCCGTTTCGCGTCCACGCGACGGTGATCCGGCGTCACCCCGTCGCCATGGAGGGAGTCGAGAAAACGCTGCCGCTCAGCCAGCTCTCCGAGGGATTGCGCGACGCGAACCTCGTCGTGCTGGCGCTCCCACTGACTGCCGAGACCGGAGGCGTGATCGCGGAAAGCCAACTGCGCGCGATGCGCCGGGATGCCTGGCTCATCAATGTCGGCCGTGGCAAGCTCGTCGTCACCGCGGACCTGGTTCGCGCGCTCCGCGAAGGGTGGATCGGCGGTGCAGGGCTCGATGTCACCGATCCCGAGCCGCTCCCGGTGGACCACCCCCTGTGGCAGCTCGAGAACTGCATCATCACGCCGCACGTGGCCAACCCACCCAACCTCGAGCGCGGTCCGCTCTCGTCGCTGATCCGCGAGAACGTGCGCCGGTATCTCCACGGCGAACCTCTGCGCGGCATTGTTGATCCGGACCTCGGCTACTGAGTGGACGAGGCGTGACCGAGAAGCAACCCACCGACCGCCGCCACGCGACTGCACTCGACCTCGGCGAGGTGCACTCCGAGCGGATCGACTGGCGATTCAAGGCCTTTCCGCTGGACGGTGAAGACCCGGCCGTCAGCGATGTGGGCCTGCGTGGTTGGCACGCCTTGGCGGGTGAACTCTGCTTCCCGGTCCTCGTGCTTCGAGACTCCGCGCTGCAACACAACATCGAGCTGATGAGCCGGTTCTGTGAGAGCCATCACGTCAGTCTTGCGCCGCATGCGAAGACGCCGTTGTCACCGCAGATTGCGGCACGCCAGATTGCCGCCGGTGCATGGGGAATCTCCGTTGCGACCATCCACCAGGCGCGCGTCATGCGGAGGATGGGAGTGCGCCGGATCCTCCTGGCCAGTCAGCTGCTGGAAGAGCGACCACTCGCGTGGGTCGCCGGGGAGCTGTTGAACGATTCCTCATTCGACTTCATCTGCCTTGCCGATTCGGAACGTGGGGTCGACCTGATGGAGCGTTACCTCGCGAGATACGTATCTCCCGCAGAGGGAATCAAGCTGCGGGTGCTCGTGGAGATGGGGGCTGAAGGAGGGCGTACCGGATGCCGGACGATTGAGGAGGCCCGGAGCCTGGCGGCAATGATCGCCGCGACCGACTTCCTCGAGCTCGCCGGCGTCGAGGCGTATGAGAACGTGTTCGGTGTTGCCGACTTTTCTGAAAGCATGAGCCGCGTCGACAGTCTGCTCGTGGATGTTCGCGAGCTGGTGACGCGCCTCGATGACGATGGTCTGTTCGCGAGTGTTGATGAGGTCATCGTCTCCGCCGGCGGCAGCGTCTTCTTCGACAGGGTGGTCGAGCGCCTCACCGAGTGGGATCTGTCCACGCCAGTCCGAACGGTACTGCGGAGCGGGTCGTACATCGCCCAGGACGCCGAATTTGCGGCGATGTCGCCACTGGGTGGACGTGCAGAGTCGGGCGAGCGCCTCCAGGAAGCACTGGAACTCTGGGCGATGGTGTTGTCGCGACCCGAGCCCGGCCTTGCCGTGCTTGGGTTTGGCAAGCGCGACGTCGCGCACGACCGGGGGCTCCCGGTTCCCTTCGCCGTCCGGCGCGGCTCGGCAACGGAGCCCCCAGGCACGCTGCGAGTGCTTTCGCTCGATGATCAACATGCACGCTGTTCGGTCGACGCCGATCAGCCGCTGAGCCCTGGCGACACTGTCGGATTGCACATCTCACACGCGTGCACCACGTTCGACAACTGGCGGCTGATCCCTCTCGTCGACGACCACTACAAAGTGCTGGAGGCCATACGATCCTATCTTTAACCGGATCGTCTATCCACAAATCGACGTGCCGGCGCGTCCTGGACCGTTGGCCGGATCCACCAGCATTCAGAGGAACACCATGACTGCAGAGCCTCAGAGTCGCCCGGACGCGGGTGCGCCGTACCTATTCATCGCGAGCATGGATGTCACACCCGACGACGAGGCACTCTTCAACGAGGTCTACGATGAGGAGCATGCCCCGAACCTCGCTGCGGTTCCGGGCGTTCTCGACGTTGCTCGATACGAGAGCACCGATCTGACCCTCTCGATTGGCGGCACCTTGCAGCGCTTCGAGTTGCAGCGACCGAAATACCACGCCATCTTTTCGCTGGCCAACCCGGACGTGCTCGTGAGCGACGCGTGGAGCCGGGCCATCGAGGCCGGCAGGTGGCCTGACGAGGTGAGGCCCCTCACCTCCAACCGGCAACATCGCCTTCTCCGGCGGCACGGTCGCTGAGCTGATGAAGGTCGCGGCGCTGCAGCTTGACTATCCGATGGGGGAATCCCGGTTACAACGGATCCAGCGTGTCGTCGCGCTGATGCGTGACGCGCCCTCCGCGGACCTCCTCGTTCTTCCCGAGCTCTGGGATGTGGGGTTCTCCGACTACGACTCCTACCAGGATGCCGCTCGCCCCCTGGGTGAGTCGGCCGTACGAACGGTGGCCGAGGTCGCACGTGAGCGCAAGGTCCATGTCGTGACCGGAAGCGTCCTCGAACTCGACGGCGAATCGATGTACAACACGGTTGCGCTCGTTGGCCCCGATGGGTCGATCCTCGATTCGTATCGCAAGATCCACCTGTTTGGTTTCGACTCGCGCGAGCGGGAACTCCTCGCCCCCGGCAATCGAACGGTCGTCGTGCCTACAGCGATCGGCGCCATCGGGCTGGCCACGTGTTTTGACCTGCGCTTCCCCGAACAATTCCTTGAAATGCGCCAGCTCGGCGCCGACATCGTGGTTGTCCCCGCGGCGTGGCCGGCGCTCAGACGAGACCACTGGACGCTGCTGACGCGAGCCCGCTCTGTGGATGCTCAGACCCCACTCGTGGGATGCAATGCGGTTGGGCCGTGCTATGGCGTCGATCTCGCAGGCGAGTCGGTGGTCGTCGACGCCGTGGGCAAGCCATTGGCCTCCGCGGGTTCCCGGCCGGGCTGGCTCACCGCAGAGATCGTGCTCGAGTCAACGCGTGAGTGGCGCGCCGAATTCTCGCTTGATCGTCCTGCATGAGCGAACCGCGGGCATTGGCGTCGAATGGCTCGCCGAGTATCGTCGTGGCCGCGCCGGTGTCAGATCGGTTGATCGCCGCCATGGATGCTTCGGGACGCATGGTGCGCGTGGGGGACGGCCGATCCCTCGACGAACCCCAGGTCAGAGAAGCGTTGGCGGATGCAAACGCCCTGCTTGTCAGCCACACCCGCTCAGTCTCTGCCGAGCTGATCGCCGCTGCGCCACACCTCAAGGTCGTTTCGACGGTGTCCGTCGGAGTTGACCACATCGATGTGGTTGCGGCGTCGGCACGGAGGATCGCCGTCTGCAACACCCCGGGCGTGCTGGATGCTGCGGTCGCCGAACTCACCATGTTCCTGATGCTGGCCCTGTCTCGTCGAGCGGTTGCGAACCTTCACGCAGTTGTCAGCGGCAGCTGGTCGCGCGGCGAGCAGCTGCCACCGTTCGGCAGTGACCTGCGCGAGAAGACTCTCGGTATTCTCGGGATGGGCCGCACCGGGCGCGCGCTCGCTCGAGTGGCGACCCAGGGGTTCGGTATGCACGTCATGTACCACAACAGGGGCGGTGCCATTGCCGCTGGGGAGCTGGCTGTGCCGGCGGCGTTTGCAACCCGCAATGAGCTCTTCAGGAGCGCCGACTTTCTCAGCGTGAACGTCGACCTGAACGGCGACACGCTGCGCTCCGTCGGACGCAACGAGTTCGAGCTCATGAAGCGGTCGGCGTACCTGATCAACGTCTCGCGTGGCGCGGTCGTCGACGAGGAGGCTCTGATCGAGGCGCTGCGCACGAAGCGGATCGCCGGCGCTGGGCTCGACGTCATGCAGACCGAGCCGCCGAGTGCGGATAATCCGCTGCTGACGCTCGACAACGTTGTCATCACCCCACATCTCGGGAGCGCAACAGTGGAGACGCGGCAGGGGATGGCCGAGATGGCGGTGCGCAACCTGCTTGCGGTGTGTTCCGGAACTGCGCCTGAGGCGATCGTCAACCCAGAAGCGCTGGCCTGACCGAGAGGATTGTCCGCATGTCGCAGTTTGCCCTTCGTTCGGTGGAAGTTTCGGATCTCGACGCGATCTTCGAGCAGATGCGCGACCCGGAGTCAGTGCGCATGGCGGCATTCACAGCTGAAGATCCGAACGATCGCAGCGCCTTCGACGCCCACATGGCAGAGATCATGTCCTCCTCTGAGAACACGTTTCGGGCGATCATCCGCGATTCCCGGCTCGTCGGCACCATCGCAAGCTACGTCTCGGAGGGAGCCACCGAGGTCACGTACTGGATAGATCGCACCTGCTGGGGGCAAGGGATTGCAACGCGGGCGCTCGGCCTGCTGCTCGAGGAGATCTCGGTTCGGCCGATCCGAGCTCGTGCTGCCAGCGACAACGCCGGGTCGCTCCGAGTCCTTCAGAAGGCGGGCTTCCGCCCGATCGGTACGGAGGTGTCTTTTGCAACGGGACGGGCCGGCGAGATCGAGGAGACGATTCTCGAGCTGCGGTGAACTTCTAGAGCGCGCGCCTGACGAGCTCGCCGACCACATCGATCACGCGGGCGACGTCTTCGTCGCTGATGTGACGGTGGAGCACGAACCGGACGGTGTCGGGCAGGTAGAAGTACGCCCGTACGCCCGCCAGGCTCAGCTCCTTGAGGAATCCGTCAGTCGACATGAACGATTCATCGAGGCGGGCCATCACGATGTTCGTCTGCACGCTGTCGAGGTCGACGTGAATGGGTTCGAGCTCCGCGAGCCCCAACGCCAGCACGCGCGCCCGGCGATTGTCCTTGCTGAGCTGGGGGATCATGGTCTTCAGGGCGACAAGCCCTGCTGCGGCTTGCGGGCCTGCCTTGCCGGTCGCGCTCCAGCCACCCAACCGCTTGAGGTTGAGCCGGCTCTCCTCGATGAGGCGCTCGGTGCCGCAGAGCAGTGCGCCCTCGGGTGCGCTCAGTCCCTTGTTCAGGTTGAGTGTCAGGGTGTCGGTCTCGCTCGCGAACAGTTGCACGGAGACATCGGATGCGACGCACGCATTGAGGATGCGAGCGCCATCGGTGTGGATGGCGAGTCCATGCTCACGCGCGACCGCGGCAAGTGCGGCGGTCTCCGCCAGCGACGTGATCGTGCCGCCCGCCATGTTGTGGGTATTCTCGAGGCAGAGGAGTCGCACCGGTGGTCGATGACCGAATCGCCGCTCCTGAATAGCGTCCTCCACGTCGCTCGGCGCCATGACACCGAGGGTCCCGGCGATGGGTCTCGCAGCCGCGCCGCACACATATGCATAGCTCCACTGCTCCGACCAGAGGACGTGGGAATGCGCCTCGGCAATGAAGTTGTCGCCGCGCCTGGTGTGCGTCATCATCGCAACCAGATTGGCCATGGTTCCGCTTGGGACGTAGAGCGCGGCTTCCATCCCGGTCATGCGAGCGCCGTATTCCTGCAGCGCATTGAGTGACTCGTCCTCGCCCTGCATGCCCCATCCGACGTCTGCGGCGCGCATCGCGTCCCACATCGCGTCGGTCGGCTGCGTGATCGCGTCGGACCGGCAGTCGATCACACGGGTCACGACACCTCGCTGAGCAGCAGCGCTCCGTGCCGAACCACCTCCGCCTGATGGCCGGGGTGCACGAGGATCGTCGACTCTCGCTCCTCGATCACGCAGGGGCCTTCCATCACGTTGCCCTCGAGAGCTTTGTGACGGTCAAAGATCTGACACCGCACGCGTCCAGGAATCTCGCCGAAGTAGACCTCTCGCACCGCTTTCTGGGCCGCGTCCGCGGAGCGGTCGCCGCGAGCGATGTCGCGGAGCGCCGGCGGCGGGATCATCCCGGTGGCGAGCACTCCGAGGTTGACGATCTCGACGGCTTCATCGGCGACACTGTACCCGTAACTCTGCACGTGCTTGTCCTCGAACGCGGCACGCAGATCGGGGAGGTGTTTGGTGGTCAGCTCACCCCCAGGGGCCACGATCCGCAGCTTCCAGGACTGCCCGACGTAGCGGACATCCATGTAGCGGTCGAGCTTGATCTGATGGCTTTCGATTCGATCTTCCATGAGGTCGGCGATGGCCTCGCGCTCAAATCCCCGATAGTCCTCATTGATGGCGTCGAGGTCGGGACTGTCGAGCAGCTGGATTCGCGTCGCTCGGTAGTCGCGGCGGAGGTGGCTCACAACCATGCCGAGCGCGGATGTGACGCCAGGATCAGGCGGGATCATCACCAGCGGAATTCCGAGGTCCGCGGCCAGCCGATCAGCGTGCAACGGGCCCGCGCCACCAAAGGCGACCAGGCTGAAATCACGTGGGTCGTACCCTCGCTGGACCGAGACGAGCCGCATTGCTCGAAGCATCATGACGTCGGCGATGTCGACGATCCCCATCGCTGCCTCATCGACACTGATGCCGAGGGGTCGCGCCGCGTGCGTTTCGATGGCCGTGGCCGCCGCCTCAACGCTCAGACGCATCTCGCCTCCGAGAAAGTAGTCGGGGTTCAGGCGGCCGAGGACGAGATTCGCGTCCGTGACAGTCGGTTGCGTCCCACCCTTCTGATAGCACGCGGGACCCGGATGGGCTCCAGCGCTCTGGGGTCCGACGCGCAGCAGACCACCGGGATCGATCCAGGCCACGCTGCCACCGCCGGCGCCGACCTCGACGAGGTCCATGACCGAGCCAAGAATTGGGTAGCCACTGGCCTTCACGAGGCCCGCTCCTGACCACGGTCCAGCCCCGACCTCGAACTCGGAGCGCACCTGCGGTTCTCCGTTGAGGATGAGCCCCGCCTTCGCGGTGGTCCCGCCCATGTCGAACGACACGACGTTGCTGAGGTCCATCAGCTTCGAGAAGTACGCGGCGGCCGCAACCCCCGCCGCTGGCCCGGATTCGACCATGTAGACGGGCCGTTCCATGGCGGTCTCGGAGGTCATGATCCCGCCGTTGGACTGCATGATGTGCAACCGCGACCGGACCCCCATGTCGACGAGGCGGCTCTGCAGTGCCTCGAGATAGCGGCGAATCACCGGCTGGATATAGGCATTGATCACCGCGGTGCTCGCCCGCCAGTACTCGCGGATCTCCGGCGCGATATCACTCGATACCGACACCGCGATCTCCGGGTACAGGCCCCTGATGATGGCCGCAGCCCGGTGCTCATTCACGGGGTTCTGGTACGAATGCAGGAAGCAAATGGCGATCGACTCGACGTTCTCCGCGTGCAGCTGCGCGGCAGCGGCGGCAACGCTCTCCTCGTCGAGCTCGACGAGGGTCTGCCCGCGGTAGTCGAGCCGCTCGCGAATCTCGAGGCACCGCTGACGTGGAATGAGCGGCGTGGGCTTCTCGGTTTGGAGGTTGTAGAGCTCGTGGCGCACCTGGCGGCCAATCTCGAGCACGTCTCGGAATCCTTCCGTCACCAGAAGGCCGGCCCGTGCGCCCGTTCCCTCGATCACGGCGTTGGTTGCGGTGGTGGTGGCGTGAATGATGTAGGAAAGCTCCCCGAGGTCCACCGCCGACCGTTCAGCGAGACGTTCCACCAGCGAGATGAACCCTTCCGAGATGTGCGCCGGCGTCGTCGGCACCTTGTCCACCGTGATGGCGCCGCTCTCCTCGTCGATCAGCACCCCATCGGTGAACGTTCCGCCAACGTCGATGCCAAGCCGGTATCTGCGTGTCATTGGTCTGGAGACGCTGCGTTGGAATCTCGCTCGCGCATGACGCGCCGGCGGCGTTCTGTGGCGTCCGCGTCGACCGATTTCGAAGCCGCATCAATGACGACTCCATAGATCTGCTCGCTGCGCTCCATCGAGACCTTGCCCCCGAGCACATCCTCGAGCACGAGGCTTGGGTCGCGCTCCCACGCGTGGCCGAACCCGCCACCACCGCCCATTCGAACGCTGAAGACCTCCCCGGGCTGAAGATCGACCGTCAGCTTGGACCCGTACTCCTGTGGCTCGGTGTCGGGGTTGCGTACGAACCGCGCGGGAAGAGCGGCCGACCCGCCTTCGAGCCCCCACGGCGGGTACTTGGCGGCATCGGCAAGCACTGAGAACATCAGCTCGCCTTCGAACGTGTAATCGCGACGAAGCCCCAACCCTCCCCGCTGGCGACCGGCACCCTCCGAGTCCGGGATCAACTGGTAGCGCACGATTCGCATCGGGTAACTGGCTTCCGTCTCCTCGACCGGCGAGTTCTCCGTGTTCTGGACGTGAGGCTGGATCGCATCGATCCCATCCTTCGAGAAACGGGCGCCGTATCCGCCGGCCATCGCCTCATAGAACGCAAAGTACGAGCCGGTCCGCGGGTCGATGCCACCGAACCCGATGTTGAAGATGCAGCCCTTCGATCCAGCCGTGAGTCGCTCCGGCACGGCACGGGAAAACGCGCGGAAGCTGGTTTCACACACGCGAAACGCCGTCTCCCATCCGGCACCGATCGCAGCAGGGTGCTGTGCGTTCACCACGCTCCCAACCGGCGCCACCAGCTCGATCACCCGGTAGAAGCCGTCGTTGACCGGGAGGTCCGAGTCCATGAGGACGAGCAATGTATACGCGCAGTCTGAGAAGGTCATCGCGTACGTCGCGTTGATCGGTCCCTTCACCTGCGGGTCCGACCCGGTGAGGTCGTACAGCACCTTATCGGGGGTGACCGTGATCGTCACCTGGATCTTGACTGGGGTGTCGCCGAACCCGTCGCTGTCCATGTACCCGACCGCCGTGTAGACGCCGTGCGGGATGTTCTTCAAAGCGGCGCGGGTGCGCCGCTCTGTGTAATCGAGCAGTCCTTCCATGGCGTCGACAACGGTGCCGAATCCGTGCTTCTCGACCATCTCCCCCAGCCGGCGGATGGCGATGTTGACGCCCGCCACCTGAGCGCGGAGGTCGCCGCCGGTCTCACGCGGTGACCGCACGTTGTTCAGGATCAACTTGAACACGTCGTCGCAGATCTGTCCCTCCTTCAAGAACTGCACCGGCGGGATGATCACGCCCTCTTGAAAGATCTCCCGGGAGAGGCCGATGCTGCCGGGGGTGCCTCCACCCACGTCGACGTGGTGGCACATGATCGCGGCGAACCCGATGAGCGTCTCGTCGACGAAGACAGGTACGACGAGACAGACGTCATTGAGATGCACGCCGCCGCGATGTCCGTCGTTGCAAAGGATTCCGTCCCCGGGACGCAGACGGTCGCGGCCGTACTCGGCAAGGATCCTGGGGACGAAGTAGACAAGCGACGCGAGGTGATTCGGTTGGGAGAATGACTGGGCGATGACGCGAGCGGATTGATCGAGGACGGCACACGAGAAGTCCAGCCGGGTCTTCACGTTCGTTGAGTACGCCGCGCGTTGGACGGCCAGTGCCATCTCGTCACTGATTGCCGAGAGGGCATTGCGCAGCACCTCGAACCGGATCGGATCCCGGCGCTCGATCGCGTCAGACGTCGACGTCATCGCGGGCGCGACTCCGTGGCTGGCGGTATGTGCTCGATCACGGAAGGACGGCGATGACGTCGATCTCCATAAGGATGTTGTCCTTGGTGGACCCGACCTTGGCAGCCTCCATCAGCGAGACCGCCGGATAGCGGCCGTCCGGGAACAGCTTCCGACGGACCTCAATCTCATACGGGACGTGGCGGATGTCCGAGAAGAAGCAGACCACCTTGACGATGTCTGCGAGGCCCGCTCCGGCGGCAGCCAGGCACAGCTCGATGTTCTTCCAGCACTGTTCCGCTTGCCGGGTTGGGTCCCCCGGCCCGACGACGTCCCCGTTCGCGTCGATGGGGACCTGGCCCGAGAGGTAGAGCGTGTTGCCGGCACGGACCACGTGCGTATATGGCTGCGTGGGCTCGGCGACCCCCAGGGGCTTGAGGTACTCTCGGGTGTCCCGAATCCTCTGGCTCAACGCGGTCTCCTCAGTGACTGGTGCGGCGACGGAGGTATGCCTCAGTCAGGATGCTACACGTAGTATGCCAGTCTGAGCTTGCGTGTCACAGGTGCGGGTCCCGGGCCCGCCGCTCTGGGGCGGCCGGAGTTCCCTGACTTCCTGAGCCCTAGCCGATATCCCGACGGCACCGCTTTAGGCGCGGAAGCCCAAATGCCGCCTCTCGAATTGTGCACATACAAACCCTTGACAAGCCAGAAGCCGCAGGGTTACCGTCGCGTACCACATGTAACATATCGGTTCAAAATTGGGAGGTCGGCGCTACCCGCGGTTTCCGGATTCATCCCCAGCGAATCTGAGGCGACCCTGCCTGTTCCACGTGCTGGGTTACTAGGAACATCTGCCAAGGGAGACTTGACATGGCCGCACAATCGCCCGATGAGGGCCAAACCCTTCATAGAGCGCTGCACGTCCGTCATCTGATCTTCATCGCTGTTGGCGGCACGATTGCGTCGGGGTTCTATCTTGCATCGGGCGCGACCATTGCCCTCGCCGGCCCAGGGGTCATCATCACGTACCTTCTGGGCGGACTGCTGACGATGGGAGTCATGTCCTGCCTCGCCGAACTCTCAGTTCACGGATATACGGCGTCAGGCTTCGCGAAGTACGCGGCAAATATGTTCGGGCCACTAGTTGGGTTCCTGACTGCGTGGAACTATTGGCTCGCCTGGATACCCGGACTGGGAGCTGAAGGCATCGCCGTTGCAACGTATCTGCGGACCTTTGCCATATTTCACCCGTATCCCATCTGGCTGATCGCTCTAGTCATCTTCATAGTGGATGGCGCCATCAACCTGGTCGGCGTGCTCACCATGGGGAACTACGAATTCACGCTGTCAGGTATCAAAATCGGGACGCTGTGTCTTTTTGCGATCGTCGGTCTCGCCGGCATCCTTGGCATCGGAATCCCCGCGGTCGGGTTTGATCAGTACGTCAATCAAGGCGGCTTCCTTCCACTTGGCGCGGCAGGAATCTTCACGTCATTCCTCCTCGTGATATATGCGTACACGGGGTGCGAACTGATCTCGGTGGGCTCGGAGGAATCGGTCCATCCCGAGCGAGATGTTCCCCGAGCGCTGCTCGGGAGCGCCGCGATTGTCACGGCCATCTTCGTCGGCGTGATCAGCGTGTTGCTGGCGCTCCAGTCCTGGAAGGTGGCGGGGACGTCGAGCAGCCCGCTCATTGACGCCATGAATGCCATCCACCAGGGGTTCGTGGCGAAGGTGATCACTGTCGGCCTGGTGCTCGCCTCGATCTCGGCGATCGATGCGGCGATCTACGTCTCGTCGCGGTTGCTGTTCTCCCTCTCTCGCGACGGATACTTTCCGAAGGTGTTTGCCAAGCTCCATCCCACCCGGAAGGTGCCGATCCTGGCCACGATCGTGTGCGTGTCTGCGATGTACGTCTGCGTCCTTCTCGACGTGGTCTCTCCGAACAACGCCTTTGTGCTCTTGGGGAGCGTGACGACACTCGGGTTCCTCTGGGCGTGGTTCATCATCCCGTTGATGCAGATGATGTGGAGGCGCCGCCTGGGGAAGGAGCGAGTGAAGAAGCTCAAGTGGAAGGTTCCGCTGTACCCGATCACGCCGCTCTTCTGCATGGCGTGCGTGCTGCTCGCGATCATCGCGCCACTCTTCCAGAACACTCCGGGGCTCCTCGGATTGAATGGAGGGGAACTCCCGGTTGCCGCCGGCATCCTGTGGCTGATCATCTGGACCGTCTACTACAAGACCATCGGGGAAAAGCTTCGGGCCAAGCACCTTGCCGAAAACCCTGAAACGCCCGACGAACTCCCGGCCTTCCTGCAACCTGAGGCCATCGTCTGACGAACGACTAACTGAGGACCCATCCCTCCCACGGTTATTCAACCCCTGCCCATCTCCCATACCACGGGCGGCGGCGACAGCACAGCCATAGGGTGCAAGTCGTCGCCGCCCTCTTTCATTGCGCCGGCGCCGTTAGCTCCGAGGTGAACCCAACAATGCCGACGCCACGTGAGGCACACCGCACCGTCGGCGGCAGCAGCCGGCAGCCGGACGACGTGCCCGTGCTGGACGAGATCCAACGACGAGTCCTCTGGCTCGCGACGCGGATGGTCGACAGTGCAAACCATGACCGGCCATCGCAGGATGGGGTCAAGGTCGGCGGGCACCAGGCGTCGAGCGCCTCGTTGGTGAGCGTGATGACTGCCCTCTGGTTCGCGCATCTGAACCGAGAGGACCGTGTCAGCGTCAAGCCGCACGCCTCACCCGTCTTTCACGCCATCCAGTACCTCCTGGGCAACCTCGACCGGACGCAGCTGACGCGGCTTCGAGGCCTGGGAGGCCTGCAGGCGTATCCCAGCCGCACGAAGGATCCGGACCGGCTCTACATCGACTTCTCCACCGGATCGGTCGGACACGGAGCCGCGGCTCCGCTCTTCGCCGCGGTCACCCGCCGCTATGTCGACGCCCACTTCGGCGCGCGGCCACGATCGCGCTTCATCGCCATCATCGGCGACGCCGAGCTCGACGAGGGCAACATCTGGGAGGCGATCGCCGACCCGGTCACCCAAGGGCTCGGGAACGTGCTGTGGATCGTCGACTTCAACCGGCAGTCCCTTGATCGCGTCGTGCCGGGCGTGCGCGCCAAACAGTGGGAGCAGCAGTTCGAGGCGGCGGGCTGGCACGTTCGTGAGGTCAAGTACGGACAGCGGTTGTGTGCCCAGTTCGGTCAGCCGCGTGGCGATGCGCTGCACCACTGGATCGACCGCATGTCCAACGAGCAGTACCAGTCGATGTTCGGGCTCTCGGGTGATGAGCTGCGAGAGCGCTTCATCGACGGCGCGCCGTCACAGGTCCGACGGGCACTCTCCGATGTCGACGATCGCGACCTGGCGCCGCTCCTCCAGGACCTTGGCGGCCATGACATCGCCGCGCTGCTGGAGGCGCTGCACGAGTGCGATGAAGTAGCGGACCGTCCGAGCGTGCTGTTCGCGTACACCGTCAAGGGCTGGGGCCTGCCGCTGGCGGGCAATCCGCGCAACCACTCGGCGCTGATGACGAGCGAGCAGATCGACCGCCTGCGCGAGTCGTTTGGCCTCTCATCGGCGACGGAGTGGGATCGCTTCGACGGTGACAGCCCCGCGGGCAAGCTCGCCGCGCGGAGGGCGGAGCATCTTGCCCGGTCACCGCGAAAGCGACACCTCGCCGTTGCGATTCCGGCGACAAGCGGGTTCGAAGCCGCGCGGCCGATTTCCACGCAGGAGACGTTCGGACAGATCCTCATCGATCTGTCCCGGAGCCCGGAGATCAAGCCCTACCTGGTGACTGCGGCTCCCGATGTGGCCACCTCGACGAATCTCGCCGGGTTCATCAATCGCGTTGGGATTTTTTCTCCGACTGATCATCGGGTCTGGAATCCCGACTCGATCTTCAAGTGGATCCAGAATCCCGCGGGGCAACACATCGAACTTGGCATTTCGGAGATGAACCTGTTCAGCCTGCTGGGCCAGTTGGGCCTGGCCTGGGACCTCTCGGATCAGACGTTGCTCCCCGTGGGTACTGTGTACGATCCCTTCGTCTGCCGCGGGCTCGACGCCTTTATCCACGCTGTGTATTCGGGTGCGCGCTTCGTCATCGCCGGGACACCATCGGGCATCACGCTCGCCCCTGAAGGTGGTGCGCACCAATCGCTGATCACGCCGTCGATCGGGCTCGAGCTGCCGAATACCACGTTCATGGAGCCGTGCTTCGCGACGGCCCTGGACTGGCTCCTCTGTGATGCTCTGGCGCGGATTGCCAACCCGGAGGATCCGGCCACCGCGGTACCAGCTGAAGACGGTGCGTACTACTTCCGCCTCAGCACGCGCCCGATCGACCAGACGCCGTTCGTTGTGGCGAAACAGAGGATTGGCGACGACGTCCTGCGTCAGTCGGTGCTCGCCGGCGCATATCGCCTCGTTGATGCCTCCGAGCTCGCACTCTCGGGAGCACCGGTCGTGTGTCTGGTAGGCACGGGTGCCGTGATGCCTGAGGTGATCGCTGCGGCGGCCGAGCTTCAGGATGAAGGCATTGCCGCGCACGTCATCGACGTGACCAGCTCCGACAGGTTGTACGCGGCATGGCAGCGCGGCCTCAGAGATGGGATTCGCACCGCGTCGATACCGTCGCCGGCCCGTGGTTTTCGTGCAGCGTTTCCCACGGGGCGCGCCCCGCTCGTGACGGTGCACGATGCCGCTTCACATGCCATGGCCTGGCTGGGGTCAGCGCTGGGGGCACCCTGCATACCGCTGGGCGTCGATCAGTTCGGTCAGTCGGGATCGGTCGACGAGTTGTATGGACTGCACGATCTGTTACCCGGCCATATCGTAAACGCCGCACTCGCTGCCCTGACGCTGTGAGCGCACGGTCTGATTGCTCGACCGTCTGACCTGCGCGCGAATTACGGATCGTGCGGGTGTCGAGACGCCGCCTGCCTCCGTGCGTGTTCCAGGAGGGTGCTTCGCGGAGGGTTGAACACATCGATCTCGCGGCACGAGGTATCGTGCGTGCGCGCTGCGTGAGGCACCCAGCTGGGGACGACCGCGACGTCACCCTCGTGCATGATGCGCACGTCGCCGTCGATGTCGAACTCGAACTCGCCGGAGATGACGAGGACGATCTGCTCTTCCTCGTGGACGTGCCTCGGAGCCTCGGTGTTCGGCTCGAATGAGACGAAGTTGACCATGGTGCGCTCGCCGAGGACGGGTCGAAACCTGAGGCCGGGGAGGAACTCGACGGATTCAATGGAATCGACGTCGACGTAACGTCCCGGCGCCGTCGGCGTTCCGTCCGCACGTGTCGTGAAGTGTTGCTCAGCGTCGGTCATCGGTGCTCCAGAGAGGTTCGCGGGCGGCGACTGGACATCTCAACCGTGCACATGCTAGCTCATACGATTGACGGTGTTCTCCCGTCTGGCAGGTACGTCGATCAGCTTCAGGTTGGCCGTGGTCACACCACGTCGGCTATCAGCCGAGCCGCGCGAGCGGCGCCGTCCGTCTCGACGGCAGCGTAGTCCACCTGGCGACCGATCTCCTGGGCCATAGCCTCGGCAATCGACGTACTTGTCTCCTGCTCGTAGTCCATGCAGCGCCCCGCACCATACCGCTGCAGCCGGTGGCGAACGTGGAAGTTCTGCTCGAAGTGGTGACGAAGCGGAAAGTACAGGAAGGGCCGCCGGCTCGCTGCGAGCTCCATGCACGTCGTGAGCCCGCCCTGGACGATTGCAAGGTCGCACCCTGCAAGGTGGCGGTAGAGCTCATGAACATACGCGCGCACCTCCACGCCCTCAGGAGCGGGAAGGTTTGCAGGGTCGATCCGTGGCCCTGCGACCACCACCATGCGCAGGTTCGGCACGAGCCGCTTGGCAGCCGGATAAGCGTCGACGACCTTGCGGAGCAGGCTCAGCCCGACACCGGATCCTCCCACGGTCACAATGCAAATCCGCTCGTCCGGTCCATACCCGAGCTCCGCGCGAATCCGTTCCCTGTCAGCGAATTGGGCGGGGTCGAACCCCGTGACGTATCCGGCGAAATCGAAGTGCGTATCCGTCCACTCACGGATCGATGGGAGGTCAGGACCAAACGTATCGGGGACGATGTCGGCCGAGTTGCCCACGAAGATGGCCCGGTCGCGCACCCGGGGATATCGAGCGATCTGCTCGATCATCTCGGCGTTGTAGTCCGCGGTGAGCAAGCTTTCGGAGGCGCCGCCGTCTGGCATGGGAAGAAAGCCGACGAAATCGGTGAGCCAGACGTAGGCAGCGCGCTTCTCCTCGGGATTCTCGTGGAGGTAGTAGTCGAGCTCCCAGGCCTCGTCGCCGATCCAGAGGTCGTACGGCTGGTCGCGAACGATGTCGTGGAACACCATGAAGTTGGCGAGCAGAATCTCGTCCATGCGCCGCAACGCCTGGAAGCACTGCAGGTCATGCTCGGCCGATTCGCTCTCGATGTGATGCGACTCATTGGCAAGTCGCGCGCTCGAAGGATGGATGCGTTCCCCTCGGGCTTGCAGAACCGTCGTGACCGGGTGCTGTGCGAGCCAGTCGATCTCGAGGTCGGGATGGAGCCGGCGCAGCTCGTCAGCGATCGCGATGTCGCGCTGCGCGTGACCGAGGCCGATGGGGGACGAGATGTACAACGCGCGCTTACGGCGTCGCGTGGCGCGCGTCCATTGCGCAGCGGGTTTGGGAGGACAGGCAAAGTCTCGGATCAGCCTGTTCACCTTGACCGGCTGGCGGGCGTGAGGGCCGTGCCCCGACCCCTCGATGCTGACGAACGTCGCGCCCATGAGCTCGGCGAAGGTGGCACCCGACTCATGCGAACGGATGGCGTCGTCGGTTCCGTGGATGACGAGCGCCGGGCAGCGGATGCGCGCGACGAGCTCGCGCAGCGATGGCTCGTCGACCTCCGGGCCAAGTGCAGTCGCGATGAGCGTTTCCGGTGAGGTTTCCATTCCCCAACCAATCGCATCCTCGATCTGTTTGGTCGAGTGCGGATCCGTGAACACCTCCGACATGAAGAAGGGGAGGAAGCCCTCGTAGTCCTGCAACCAGTAATGCCGGTTGAACTTGAACCATCCGTCATAAGGAGGGCGCAGCTCGTCAAATGCAGCCATGGCCTCTGCGCGGCTGAGCTGGAGTCCGAACGGCACCGCGGGGCCGATGAAGACGAGGCCACTGACACGCCGAGGGTGCTCCGCGGCGAGCACCACCGCACGCTGAGCGCCCACCGACCAGGCCACGACGACGGCGCTGTCCGTCTCCGTTGCGTCGAGCACAGCTAGCGCGTCGGCGGCATAGTCCGCTTCAGCGTATGCCGCGACGTCGGGTGGTCGGTCGGACCGGCCGTTGCCGCGACCATCGAAGGTCACCACGCGGCAGTGTCGCGAGAGGTAGGGAATCTGCATCTTCCAGCATCGTGAGTGCACGATCGACCACGGAGGAAGCAGGAGAACGGTTGGCGCGCCGCTCCCATACACCTCGTAGAAGGTGCGGACGCCATCGCGTTCGACGAAGCCTTCGGAGTCGGGGTAGCGCGCCCGGGTTTGTTCCGAGCGCGCTCCCCCCAACGCCAATTCAGTCAGGTTCAGGGCCGTGCCTCATACACGATGTTGAAGGGAGTCTCCGCGGCACGACGGAAGCGTGTGAAGCCGCCCGCACTGACGACGTCACGGATGCGCGCCTCGCCCGCCTGCGCGCCGAGCGCGAGCCCGACCTCCTGCGACAGCGACGCGGGGGTGCAAAGCAGTGTCGAGAAGCTGTAGTAGGCGCGACCGACGGGGTTGAGATTGTCCTCAACACGGTCGCCGGCGGCGGGTTCGACGATCATCCACGTGCCGTCCGGCGCGATCGTCTCGCGCACGTGGCGGGCGGCGCCGACCGGATCACCCATGTCGTGCAGGCAGTCGAACATGGTCACCAGATCGTAGTTGGTTCCGCTGAACGACGACGCACCGGCCACCTCGAACTTAGCCCGGCCATCCACTGCCGCGTCTGACGCGCGCCGGCGTGCGGTCTCGATCGACCCGTCGTGATAGTCGGAGCCGACGAAGGTCGACTTCGGATACGCCCCCGCCATGAGAATGGTGGACGCCCCGTGGCCGCAGCCGACATCGGCGACATGAGCGCCTCGCTCGAGTTTCTGCACAACGCCGTCGAGCGCGGGAAGCCAGCTCGACAGCAGGTTGGCGTTGTACCCGGGGCGGAAGAAGCGCTCGCAGCCGTCGTGCACGTCCGACACGTGGTCGTGCCACCCGACACCCGCGCCGGTTCTCGCGGCATCGACGATGCGCGGCGAGTCGTGGACCGAGCCCAGCGCGATCTGGAAGAACCCCGGCAGGAAGGCAGGACTATCGGAGTCAGTGAGCGCCACGGCCTGCTCCGGCGGGAGGATGTAGCGGCCGGTCTCAGCCTGATATTCCACGTAGCCGCCCGCCGCCTGAGCGTTCAGCCACTCGCGCGTGTATCGCTCGGACACGTTGCAGCGTTCGGCGAGCTCGGCGGGCGTCAGCGGACCGGCACCGGCCATCGCGCGATAGAGGCCCAGGCGGTCTCCCATCACGACCAACGCCGTGTTCAGGGTCGCGCCGACCTCGTCGACCGCCCGAAAGACGAAGGCTTCGAGCTTGGCCGGGTCCAGGGCTGTGGGTTGAAGGGTCTGTGTCATGCCGTGGCCTCCTGTTGGATCAAGTCGCGGCCGAGCCTATTCACGACCAACAGGTCATCGCGTCAGGGGGGACACCTAGAAGATCCGCCAGGGTCAGACCGCCGCATCGGGGTATCCATACAATCGCGGCATGCTCCTCGGGCGTGAGCGAGAGCGCGCGGCGATCGACGGCCTGCTGGCCACCATCCGCTCGGGCCACAGTGCGGTGCTCGCGCTCGTGGGTGAGCCTGGGATTGGGAAGACGTCGCTGCTCACCTACGCCGAGGACGGCGCCACCGGGCTTGCTCTGCTTCGCGCCCGAGGCGTCGAATCCGAGATGCAGCTGCCGTTCGCCGGCCTGTACGAATTGCTCCGCCCAGCGCTGCATCTGCTCGGGCGCATTCCGGCGCCGCGCGCCGCAGCACTCGAGGTTGCGCTCGCGCTCCGACCCAATGTATCCGGGGGCGATCGCTTTGCGGTTGGGGCCGCGACGCTCAGCCTGCTGGCCGCCTACGCAGAGGAGGCGCCAACGCTCCTGCTCATCGATGACGCCCATCTGCTCGACGCCTCTTCCGCGGAGGCGATCCGTTTCGCGTTGCGCCGGATGCTCGCGGAGCCGCTCGGCGCGGTGCTCGCCGTGCGTGAGGATGAGGCGTCGCTGCTGGACGACGCCGACCTGCCGACAATGCACGTCGGCGGGCTCGACCGCGACGCGGCAGCCGGGCTTCTCGGTGGAGTCCCTTCGGAGACCGCCGACCGGTTGTACCTTGCGACCGCCGGGAACCCCCTGGCGCTGACGGAGCTGGCGCGGGACACGTCGAGGCTGGCCACCCTCTCCATCGACGCACCCATCCCGGTCCCGGCCAAGGTCACGCGTGCGTTTGCTCGACGCGCTGCGCTCCTTGATGCGTCAGCGCAACGATTGCTCGCGCTCGCCACCGTCGACGAGTCCGCGGATCTCGCCACCATCGACCGCGCAGCGCAATTGCTTGATCTCGATATCGGCGGCCTCGCTGCCGCGGAGGAGGCCGGCCTGGTTCGGATCGTGGGCGGACGCGTTGAGTTTCGGCACGCTCTGGCACGAGCCGCAATTTATGGCGCCTCACCGCCCGAGTATCGGCGCGAGGCGCATCGGGCGCTTGCTCGAGCTCTCCCCGACCGCGACCTTGACCGGCGCGCCTGGCACCTGGGAGCTGCGGCAACCGGAACCGACGCGACTGCCTCCGCCGCGCTTGAGCAGGCGGGGTTGCGCGCGCGCCAGCGGAGTGCGTACGCCGTATCGAGCGCAGCGTTTGAGAGAGCCGCGCGACTCGCTCCTGACAGCGAGCGTCAAGCCCGGCTGCTCGCGGCCGCCGCTGAGACGTTGTGGCTGGCGGGGTTCGCCGATCGAGCGATCGTGCTTTTGCAGGAGTCGCGCGCGCTTGCTGTGGAGACCGATCTGCTCGTGCAAATCGACCGGCTGCGCGGGCAAATCGCCGCGCGACGAGGCCCGGTCATGGAGGGCTACGCAATCCTCGTCGCCGCCGCGGAGCGTGTGGCGCCGGGGGCTCCCGACCTGGCCATCGGGTTGCTGGCAGATGCGGTGGACGCGGGTTTTTATGCCGGCGACGTCGCGGCAATGCTGGAGAGCGCCCGGCGGATGACCGGGCTGTTGACCCCAGCCTCCTCCAGACGCTCACAGTTCCTCGCAGCTGCGGCAACTGGCATGGCGCTGGTCTTCACTCGTGACGCTCACCTGGGCATTGAATCGATACGCACGGCGATGACGTTGCTCGACCAGGATGAGGGTCTACGCCGCGACACGGACCTACTCCCGTGGATCGTTATCGTGCCGCTGTGGCTCCGCGAATCCGGATCGGCTCGCTCCTTAGTTGACGAGGCAATCGAAACGGCGCGCGCTCGTGCGGCACTCGGAATTCTGCCGTGGCTGCTCAATCGTGTGGCCCGCGATCACGCAGCAGCCGACGGGTGGGGTCAGGCGACGGTCGAATACGACGAGGCGGTGAGGCTGGCTCATGAGACAGGTCAACGCACGGAACTCAGTGCGGCGCTTGCCGGCTGGGCGTGGCTGGAAGCCCGCCAGGGGCGCGAGACCGATTGCCGCGCACACGCCGCCGAGGCGCTGACTCTTTGCGCGGAGCTCGGGACGCACCTGTTTGAGATCTGGGCGACCCGAGCGTTAGGAGAACTCGAGCTGGGTCTGGGCCGAGCGTCAGTCGCGATCGAGCACCTCGAGGACTGCAACGCGCGGCTCGAAGCACAGGGCATCCAGGACGTGGATCTTGTGCCCAACGCCGAGTTGATTGACGCATACCTGCGCGTGGGTCGACGGGCTGATGCTGAGCGGCTGGTGCACGAGCTTGACGTTGAGGCGAGCCGGAAGGGGCAACCGTGGTCGCTGGCTCGCGCAGCCCGGAGTCGTGGTCTTGTCGCCACGGAGGACGAGTTTCAGAACCACTTCGACAACGCCGTGAAACTGCACGCGCAAACGCCCGATGTGTTCGAGCTTGGCATCACTCGGCTTGCGTATGGCGGCCGGCTTCGACGTCAGCGCCAACGGACGCGGGCGCGCAACGAGCTCCGCATGGGGCTCGAGATTTTTGAAGGACTCGGTGCCGACCCGTGGGCTGAGATGGCACGCGGCGAGCTCCTCGCAACCGGTGAGACCGCACGTCGGCGAGGTGGGTCTGCCACGGATACGCTCACGCGACAGGAGCTCCGTATCGCGCAGATTCTCGCGAGCGGCAAGACGACTCGGGAAACGGCGGCCGCACTTTTCCTGAGTCCAAAGACGATCGAGTATCACCTGCGCAGCATTTACGGGAAGCTGGGCGTCAACTCCCGGGGCGAGTTAACTTTGGCAATCGAGTCGCGGGAGTGAGAGGCGTGGTAACCGGGATATCTGTTGCAACTGCGCGATGCAATGTGATGCCGAAGCGCCCGCCGCAAGAAGGACCAGCGACAACCCAGGGTCGCGGAAACTCCCGCCGCCGGTCACCAAGCGTCACGGTTGCGTTGGCTCGTCCGAGTGGCCCGGCGAAGCGCTGGTGCCTCGTTCTTCGGAAGAGTGTGCTTCGTTAGGTGAATTTGCCGCCACGGCTCTGGCTAACGCTTTGGATTGCACAAGCAGAGCCGCGAGCAGAGCTTGCACGTCGTAGCGCCAGCGCCGATCGGAAATCTCGAACGCGTGGCGCCGCGTCAGTGCAGCCAGCGACGCGGGGAGCTCTCGGCTGCTCGGTACTTCGGCGCCCCCCATCAGCACGGGTAAGACGCGAAGCCCCCGCGACAACGCGCCCTCGATTTCCATGCGTACGAAGTCATCTGGGTTGTCGAGCCGGCGGCGCTTGCGCTTGTCACGGGCGCTGAGCCAGTTCGGGCCGATGAGCACCAAGACTATCTCGCAGTCGACGAGCGCCGCCTCGATGACCTGGACGAAGTCTTGGCCCGGCGCGATCGTGTCGATATCCATGAACACGGAGGCCTCACCAAAGCGCGCCACGAGAGCGTCGAATAGGCGGCCGGCGTAGCCGGAGGTATCCTCGCGGCGATAGCAGAGAAAGATTGTGGTTGAGGGGCCGTTTCCCGGTGCGTCGTCGAGTTGCGCAACGGGGCCGGCGATGGCCAGTGCTTCTGGCACATCGAGCGGGGCGGGGACGACAGACTCGTCCACGGAGGCAGTGGCCACCTCTGCCGCCACTTGCGGCTCAGCGGCGCTGACAGGTTCCACGATATGGGCGGGAACAACCGGCGCCTCAACCGAGGCAGTTGCTGCCGCCTCCGGCGCTTGCGGCTTGGCGGGGCTGCTAGGGTCCTCCACACCGGCGAGGACCGGCTCTTCAGGCACAGCCCGCCGGAAGAGGAGGACGGGTTCGGTCGCGGAGACAACCCTCGGGGCGTCGGGCGCGCGCGCCTGCTGTCGTATGACCGCCGACTCGCGAGATGAGATTGCGAGTTCGCTGGCAGCGCCAGTTCGGGCGAAGGCCGGCTGGCCCTCACGCCTGCTACGAGCGAAGAGTCCGAGACCCACAACGACCCCAATCCCTGCGACGGCGAAGATCACGATCACCGGCACCGGCACACCTGACGGGTGCGGAATGGCGGCGTTTACAACCGGCCGCGGCCGAGGTGTTGCTGATGGGACCGGTGTCGTTGCCGCGCTCACCGCAGTGGCGTAAGCCTCGTTGGTGTTGACGTAGGGGTGTGCCGACGAGAGAGGGCTGACGCCGCCGATCCCGTAGATGCGCCCATCGGGGGCGGTGGCCGCAGCGAGGTTGGACCTCGGACTCGTTAGTGTGGTGAGAATCGCCCAGCTGTTGGTTCCCGGCGTATATGCGAAAAGTGAATTTGTGAAGTATCCCGCGGCTCCGGCGCCGTCGATGGCGTAAATCCGCCCGTCGGCGCCGGTAGCCGCGGCGAGGCAAGAAAGCGGCGCTGGCATCGGGGCCGCCGTTGCCCAGGAGTTGGTGGTCGGCGTGTAGACATCCACGGTGCTGACGCCACCAGGGACGCAGGGGTTGGAACTGCTGTCACCTCCGAAGGCATAGATGCGTCCGTCGGGGCCGGTTGCCGCCGCAAGGTCAGCCCGCGGCGTCGGCATAGATGCGACCGTTGCCCAGCGGTTGGTCGCGGGCGTATATGCCTCCACCGTAGCCAGGGAGCTGGTGCCGCACGTGCGACCGCCGATGGCATAGATTCGCCCGTCTGCGCCCGTTGCCGCGGCCAGCCCAGATCGCCCAATCGGCATTGAAGCCACCGTCGCCCACTTGTTGGTGGTCGGTGTGTACGCCTCCACCTTGGTGAACACTCCGCACGGGCCGTCTCCGCCGATGGCATAGATGCGCCCGTCATGGCCGAGGGCGGCGGCGAAAGAACCACGTGCCGTCGGCATTGGCGCCTTGGTCGCCCAACTGTTGGTGGTTGGGGAGTAGGACTCAACGGTGCTGAGTTCACTGCCGTTGGCGCCGCCAAAGCCGCCGATCGCATAGATGTGCCCATCAGCACCGGTAACGGCGGCAAGCCCACCTCGGGCCGTCGGCATCGGGGCCACAGTTACCCAATCTCCAGCCGCGGCCACTGTCGTCGGCACCGAGGCGCCGCCGACGGCCAGGGCCGCGACGACTAATACCCAGCGCATCGCAGCATTCTGGCAAGACCACGCTCGTTGCGCTTCGCCGTGCAAGCGCTGGCTCATGAGTGGGCGACCAGACGGCAACCCAATGAGCCGGTTTCTGGCCCATCATCCACCTGTCGCGCAAGGGCGATCAGAGCTGACCGGTCTTCCGAGGAGAGGATTCGGCGGCCTCAATGGAGCGCTTTGAGATCACAGAAGTAACCGGCTCGATTGTGCTGAAAGCGGGCTTCGGTCCGATCAGCGGGGAAACCGCGCCCGCGGGCAATTATGGTGCTGGACAGGTCTTGAATCTCAAGGTCACGGCGCATCAGGCGGGGATCGCATGAGCGAGAAGCCGCATCACCCCGAGGAGGGCGAGCCCTCTGATTCCGCGGCCGCTCTCGCTGGCCTGAGGGTTCCGCCTTTGACGCTCACGGATGACGACTACCCGGCGCTGTTCGTCATGGCCGACGAGGCGTCGAAACGTGGTCAGGAGCGGTTCGTGCTCCTGTCGCGCCTGGAGCTCATTTTCGTGATCCTGGCTGCCGGGCTTGGAGCGTTGATCTCGTTTCTCGCCTTTGCCGGCGCAAACGTTGCGGGCACTCGTGCAGTCGCTGCGGTGAGCGGAGCGCTGCTCATAGGGGCGGCCCTCATCCGAGCCGTCAGCCGTTCGACTCAACCAACAGCAAAGTGGTTTGACGGACGCGTTGTCGCTGAGTCAACCAAAAGCCTGGCGTGGCGCTATATGACGCACGTCGAGCCGTTCAATGTCACTACGTCTCAGAGTGACGTGCTGTTCGTTGATGCTTTACGTGAAGTCCTTGGTGAGCGAACGCTCGGGACTCCAACCCCACGTCAGCGGACGTCCGGCCTGCAGCAGATCACAGCTCCAATGCACCAGATCCGCTCGCTCAGTTTTCACCAACGGCGCAGTGCGTACGACGAACTCCGCCTGCGAGATCAGCTCAGCTGGTACACGACCAAGAGTGCCACATTACGGCGAAGCAACGACCGCTGGTTTGTCGCGGGCATCGCCTTCGAGATCCTGGCTCTGGGCTCGGCTATGGTTCTGATCGCGTTCCCAACCGGGCCAAACCTGATTGGGATCTTTGCTTCGGCGACAGCGGCGGCGACCACGTTCTCGCGACTTCGAGGTGACAGTGAAGTTGCCGACCGTTATGCGCTGGCGGCGCAAGAGCTCAGCATGATTCGCCTGAGGTTGCAAGCATCGAATGAGCACACGTTTTCGGATGCCGTGAAGGACGCCGAAGCAGCCATATCTCGGGAGCACAAGATATGGGCGGCCAAACGCAGTTAGAGAGCAGGACGCCCCCCCGAGCGAGTATCGACGCTTAACGCCTAGCCCGCGAGGATGGTCGGCCGCGCGGCCCTTGTCCCCTCCTGCGCCTGCAGATAACGACCCAACTCTTCGGCGGGGAGCGGCTTGGCGAAGTGGTACCCCTGCCCCATGCGGCAGCGCAGACGCACCAGCTCAGCGACCTGCAGGGGATCCTCGATCCCCTCGGCGACGATATCGAGGTGCATCGTCCGCCCAAGTTCGATGATTCCTCTCGCGAGGTTGGCCTTGTCCGTGCCGCACGCGATGTCGTCGATGAAGGACTTGTCGACCTTGAGCACATCGATCGGGAAGTTGCGGAGGTAGGTCAGCGACGAATACCCGGTGCCGAAGTCGTCGAGGGCAATCCGTGCGCCCACGGCGCGCAGTTCTTCCAAACGGGTGCTCACCGTGCTGGTGTCGTGCATGAGCGCGGTTTCGGTGATCTCCAGCGTCAGGTGTGCGGGGTCGAAACCCGTGGCGTTGAGCGCGTCGACCACCTCAGCAACGACGCCCGGTTGATAGAGCTGGCGCGGCGAGAGATTGATGCTGAGGTGCAATCCGGCGGCGTTGGCGTGTGTGCGTTGCCACTCCCGCACCTGGCGCATCGACGTGTGCATGACCATTCGACCGATGGGCATGATCAAGCCCATGTCCTCCGCCACCGGTATGAACTCGGCAGGGGGAACCAATGTGCCGTCCTCACGGCGCCAGCGCACCAGCGCTTCGACGCCGATTGCCTCGCCGGAGGCCAGCCAGACAATCGGCTGGTAGTGGACTTCGAACTGCTCGAGTTGCACGGCGCGCCGCAGGTTCCCCTCCATGTGCGCGCGATCGGACGCCACCACATGCATGTCCGGCTCGTACACAGCATGCTGGCCGACGCCGTCGAGCTTGGCGCGGTACATCGCGAGATCGGCGTTGCGCAACAGACTGTCCGCGTCGGTGTGACCCGCCTCGTCGACAACAACCCCGATGCTGGCCGCCACTGCGAGGTCGTGGCCCCCGATCCTGAAGGGGTCACCGAGCGCATTGCAGATCCTCTCGGCGAGCACGGTTGCTCCCTCGGCGGACGTGTTCTCCGCGAGGACCGCAAACTCGTCACCGCCCAAGCGCGCGGCAAGGTCGGCTGTTCGTAGCGAGTTGCGCAGCCGTTGGGCCACCGCCTCGAGCAGCTGGTCGCCCATGTTATGGCCGAGGCTGTCATTTACAAGCTTGAAGCGGTCAAGGTCGAGGTACAGCACCGCGAGGCTGGCGCCGGTGCGGTTGGCGTTGGCCACGGCGCGCACGAGATGCTCGAAGAACAGCGAGCGGTTGGGCAGGCCTGTCAGGGCGTCGTGGTACGCGAGGTGTCGCATCTGATCGACCGCCTTGGCGTCGTTCAGGGCGATGCTGGCATGGTGGGCGAGCGCCACGAGCATCTCGCAATCGGTATCGCTGTAGTGGCGGCCTGCGCGGTACGTCGCCACGGTGATGCTGCCCACGGGGTGACCGTTCTCGTGGATTGGCACAGCGAGCGCGCTTTGCAGATCCGCCCCCGCGAACTCGTCGATCGCCGCGTCGTCCTTCTTGTAGTCGTTGATGATGACGACGCGATCCTCAACGATGGCCCGGCCGCCGGCACCGGCCGTCAACGGGCTGCGCTTGGTTGCGGCGAGCATCGCGTGGGATACCCCCACGGACGAGACCAGATTGACGAATCCGGGGTCATCGTGATCCACCAGGCGAAGGCCCACCACCTCGTCGCCGAGCAGTTCGTGGGCACCCTCAACCACAGCGTTGAGGACCTCGGGCAGAGGAACCCTGCGGGAGATGGAGACCTGGATCTTCGAGAGCCGTTCGAGTGCCGTCTGGCGTTCCCGAACCATCAGCAGCAGCCGCAGGTTCTCCTGCGCGCGCTCCTCCACATCGGCGCGCAGCGAACGCTCCTGCTCCAGCATGCGCAGAGTCCGGAGCGTCATCGACAGGCTGCGGCCCATGGCCCGGAGGAGGCCGAGCTCTTCAGGCAGGAATCCTGTGTCCCCGGAGCGCGCCACGATTAGGTGACCCTCGATCTCTTCCACGGCGACGCTCGTGGAATGCAGTGCGCCGACGCGAGGCAGGACGAGCAGGTGTATCGCCTCCCGCCCCGCTGCCAGCAGCGCTGCGACCGGGACCTGCCCGCGTGGGAAACCGATCATGTCGACCACCGCATCACCGGTGACGACGGCTGCAACTTCGGCCTCGAGCACCTCGGCGGCCCATTGCATCGCGCAGCGCATCGCCGCTGGTGGATCCGTGCTGGCAGCGACCGCAACGAGGAATTCGGCCAGCTGCTGGGTCGACCAGTTGCTCGGTGCCGTCGAGATGTCAGTCGTGTTCATGCCATCAGCCGAAGGCGAGCACCACCAGGGTCTGGTTGTGAAACCCGCTCACGCCGTGCGTGCGAGCTATCTCGCCGTACGTGTAGAAGCCGGCAACCGGTGCGCCCTGCGAGTACGACTTGATGCGCGCGACCTCATCACGAATTCCCTCGCTGCCGAGGACACCTCTTCGGGCGATGCAGTCGAAGGCGAGGAACCCCAGCGGTGTGCGTCCGGACAAGCCGTCGACCGCCTGCGTGCACGCCGAAATCGTCGCATCGAGCACTGACGTGGCATCGCCTTCCATGATCCAGGCGAGGCCACCCTGCGGCACCTCCGCAATGCACCCGATGGAACGGTCATCGAAGTTGGCCTCTGCGATGAAGCGCACCTCCTCACCGCTCCTCCGGCTCAGACCGAAGGGATGGGTCAGCGCGAAACGCGTGAAGGCGGCAGGATCCGTGCGCGCATCATCGGGAGCCTCGAGACGCTCGAGATACACATCGAGGGCCGGACGGTCATCGAGAGCGAGGACACGGGTACCGCTGCTCGCAGTGACCAGAAAGGGTGCGCCCACACGGGTCCAGCCGTGCTGGACGCCGATGCCGAGCGGTGCATCAGAGTTGATGGCCGCGGCAACAACGGAATCTTCGAGAACCTCACCGTCGAAGAACTGGAAGGTCTTCCTCATGGCGAGGTCGTCGCCGGCGCAGCCTCCCACCAGTGGCACGGAACCGCCAACGACGCTGTACGCGCCGCGAACAACCTCCTGCTGGTCTCCGCCAAGGCCGTCGCTCAAAAGGAGGAGGACCTGGTGCTCAGCCGCCGGCCCATTCTCAGCACACGCCGCCGCCGCTGCACCGGCCTGGCGCAAGTCGGCGGATGCGTTGCGAGCGGCAGTGGTAGCCACGGAGAAGCCGCTTCCACCCAGCGCAGTCACGACCACGCTGGCATCGCTGGGGCCGTCTGTCGCGATCTCGCCGGCGGTGGAGCACCCGATGAGGGGCGTTGCGGGGGCCACCTCCCGGATCCCGCCGAGCATTGCCTGGAGATCGTGGGCGGGGGAGGCAAAGACCAGGAGCAGCTTGGGGTCGGCGCTTCGGAGGGCGGCTTTGGCGGCTTCGACTCCCGCTTGACGGGATTCCTTGGCGCTGGATGAGCCGACGCCGATCCAACGGTCGGCTATGGTGGCTGGGGCTTCTGGGTCTACGAGCGGGGCGCTGACTATTCCCATGCGGCGAACACCTCGTGTTGGCAGGATCCTGGCGCGGGCGTGGAGCGGCTGATCCCAGTCGAAGTCGCCGTGCGCTGACTACCCTACGGCGTGGCCAGAACGATTCAGGCGCCGTATACCGATCGTGACTAAAAGATCGCATCGAGCGGCGAGTCCAAGCCTCCCAGGAGCCGGCCGAGATGCGCCGGCGGATCGGCCGCTGACGGCGCGAATCTCAGACGCTCAGTGCGGGGTTTGGGATGCTGGCGTTGACCCCGTCGTGAGCTTGGGCCTGATCCTCGCCGGGGCTGGACTCGTCGTTACCGGGCGCGCACTCTGGTCCGCCGCAGGTAGGGCCGAGCCTCCGCTCGTAAGGGCTCTGTCCGAGGAGGCCAGCTCAGCGTGCGATCCGATCAGGCTGGCCCCGATGCTGCTGCATCGATCAGAACCACATGCGGTGTCGGACTGGCAGCATCTGCTAATGGGGCGGGATTCGACCCTCTGGCTGTTGCTCGGTAATGCGCTCGGTTGATCAGGGTCGTAGTCTCCGGCGTCTCGATCGGCGGGACGACGCCCGGGTGCGGGTCGCCCATCGTCCAGTATTTCCAGCCGTCAAGCAGCAGGTACTGGTTGCGGTAAAGGGGTCGTGCCGGTGGATCCGGCCAGTCCATCCTGATCCCAGCGAACCGGATATGGCGCACGAACGAGACGAACTCGCTGTCCAAGTCGGGCCGCCACTTCCGGATCGTGTACCAGTGGGGGGTGCGGGGCATCGTGGACGCAAACTGCCACCGCACGGTAGCGGTGTAGGCGCGGGCGTCGTCGGACGTGTAGCTCATGCGGAGATGCTGCCTAGCGCAGGCGACAACAGCATGTCGTGGACCAACTCACGAGGCGGCGCGGCGTTCCCGCGACAGACTGCTGTCGCCCGCCCACGGCACCCTCCTCAATATGCAGCGAATCAGTGAGGTTCCGTTGGCGGACGGCGGGATATCCGTGAGGCCGAATCGATGAGCCGCCAGACCTGGGTGACCCGCGACGCTCAGGGCAACGTGACCGGCAGCACCGAGGTGCGCTCGTCATCGGGTTGTGGCGGCTGCCTGTGGATCCTGCTCGGTGCCTTCCTTGTCGTCGCCCCAGCTGCGTCGGCGAGCGACGGTCAGGTCCCCGTTGTCGTCGCTGGGTTCATGTACGCGGTCGAGGCGCTCGTGGCTATCGCCGCCCTGCGGCAGTACACGAAGCGGAAGTGAGCGGCGCGGTGCATCACTTCAGAGGTTATGAGCAAGACGCTGCAGCTAATGCCAAATTACGCGTTCCTCGTCGCAACCTTGAACTGGCCCTTTGGCATTGGCCAACATCGTCTAGCCCGACTCCATCCCACCGTATGCATCGACTGAGTCAGCGCCACGTTCGACTCAGCTCCTTGCAGCCTCAGGCTGCTTATGCACCGCCCCCTTTCCCTGAAGACATTCCCGCACAACTCGCAAAACTTGGGCAACTCAGAGACGGTGGAGTTCCGAGCGAGGAAGAATTCTCGGCCTCGAAGACAGCCATACTCGCCCGCCTCTGAACAGGTTGCAGCTATCTGGGGCCAGCTGGCTCGTGGCTGATCCACCCGGTCCCCACCTCGACATCCCTCCGTTGCATGATGCACCCGGCGTATACCGATGGGACGAAGACGGGCGATCGTTTATGTGGCACAGATCGCTATGCGTATGCAAGCAGGCACGTGACTGTCGATGCGGCTTGGCATGCCACCTGGCCAGTGTTCATCTCGAGAGGTGGAGACCGCGGTGCGCTGCGAAGAACGCTGAGCACGCTGGCA
>Ga0308309_10000125_pt1 | contig 65447 bp, 58 predicted proteins | sample HubBroMetageWFT5_FD_192491 | JGI IMG/M metagenome (GOLD analysis project Ga0308309, IMG submission 192491) | Warmed and freeze-thawed soil microbial communities from the Hubbard Brook experimental Forest, New Hampshire - Hubbard Brook CCASE Soil... | ecosystem: Environmental > Terrestrial >...
GGAACGCCGCCGTCCTTCTCGATAATCTGCTGCGCGCTGGGCGAGCCGCCGCAAGACGTAACGCGCGGGAGCGGCTCGGGCTTAAATGGATTGGCCTGCTGACTAAAATCGAAGATGTCGGCCATCGAGTTGGCGCTTGCATCGGTCGTGCCGAGCGATCCAAGCCCGAAGGTTTGCTCGATGAACTTTAGGATGCTCCCGAAATTGTATTCCGTGTGGGAGACGAAGCTCGCTTTGGCATACGGCGAGATCACGATCACCGGAACGCGGAAGCCTAAGCTCGTGTAGTTGACCTGCGGCGGCGGGACGTTATCGTAAAAGCCGCCCCAATCGTCCCACAGCAGCACGATCGCGGTGCTGTTCCAGTACTTGCTCTGCCCGACCGCGTTGACCACCGATGTGATCCAACGCGGACCGTGGTTGCATCCGCTGGCGGGATGATCGGATTCGGCCAGCGTCGGGATCACCCAAGATACCGATGGAAGCGTGCCGTTCTGGACGTCGGACAAGACGTTGGTGTTGGGTTCGCTGATGTTGTTCTTCCAGTCCGCGCCGTAGCGGATTTTCCTGATTGCATCGAAACCATTCCATACCGCGCCGGAGAAGTCGGAATTCTTACCCACTATGCCGCTCACGTAGAACTTCCACGAGACGTTGGCGGCATCCAGCAGATCGGCGATCGTGCCGTACTGCGTGAAGCACGGAAACGGCCCGCCGAACTCCGACACCTGGCCGTTTGTCTTGATAATCGCCGTTACCGTGCCCGGCGGGGCATCGCAGCCCCACGGCTGTTGGTCGGGCTGATCGGTGAGCGATTCGTGCGCGTTAAGCCGCACCGTTCCGGAAAGTATCTCCTGGTGCGCGATGAAGCTGGATGCCGTATCGGTGAAGAACATCTTGTCGGCGAGCGCGTATTGCTTCGCGAAGTCCCAATAGGCTTTCGTTTCGGAGCGCTCGATATAGGCGTATGGGTAAGCGTATGCGGGGGGGCCGAGTCCGGCCGCTCCAAAGCGGATCTTATCGAAGCCGTCCAACTTGCCGTGGTTGTACTCCGTCTCGAAGCCCTGATGACTATGGTCGATATCTTTGCCAAATCCAAGGTGGCCGGCGGTTTCCAGCGTTATCGGGTGAAGCGCGATCGTTCCGGTCTTGCACCACGCCGCCGGCTGACACGCCCCCGACGTGGTCGTGTCGGCGCCCGGGAAGCCCATGAAAAGATTGTCGAAGCTGCGGTTTTCCTGAATCAATACGATGATGTGCTGAATCGAATGTCCCGGCGCCAGGGTTGGGCTTGGCACGCTTGAGCTGCTGGTCGAGGTACAACCCGCCGCAACGGCCACGACGAGCGCTAGAGACGCACGAAATCGACCCACGTTATCCTCCAGATGTAGTGCAAATGATTGGTTTTGCACGCGCACGTCAAGCGCCTTCCGGTGCGAGAGTTGTTAGCCACCGAGTTGGCCGTCGGAACGGTCGTGCCGGGCGATCTAAGGCCGAAGTTCTGTCCGATGAAATTCATAATGCTGATGAAATTCATGATGCTTCTGAAGTTGAGTTGCGTGTGGGAACGAAGTCGTTCTAGGCAGGAAAAGCCAAAATCGTGTCGGAGCCTGACGACAGTATACTGATCGGAGGTTGCATGCGAATTCCAAGGACCGCAGCGGCGACATTGCTTACCGCCTTAACTGCGCTTTGCATCGCGCCGCGCGCCGCGAGAGCCGTCCAGACCATACCGTTTACGGAGGTCAACGGCGGCTTGATTCAAGTGCAGGGTTCAGTCGACGGACGCGCGCCGGTGCCAGTGTTGATCGACCTTGGCGCCGGCGTCGACGTCCTCTCGACGGAGCTCGGTCGTCAGTTCGTTTTAGTAAGTGGAAAGTACGTTAGCCTGCGGCTCACGGGCGAGCGCGTCGATCTCCCGATTGGAACGATCGTCAGCCTTGCGATCGGCGGTGTGCCGATCGATGCGCCGCACGTCGGGGTTTGGAGCGGGCTCGATGGGAGCGGCATAGCCGGATTGGTCTCCGCGACCGCGTTTCGCAACATCGCGACCACGTTCGACTTTCGTAACCATCAAGTCATCATCGAGGATGCGCAAAGCTTTCCGGAGCGCGAGCGCGCGGCCGAACGCGTCCCGCTGATGTTACAGGACGATCTCGGCATTGCATTGGGCATTTTTGCGCGTTTCGACTTCGGCAATGGCAAAACGGGACTCTGCGAAATCGACACCGGCTCCCAAGGCATCATGATCGACAAGAGCCTTGCGCCGTCCCTCGGAGTCAACTTGAGCGACCCCGGCTTACAGCACGTGCGCGCTCAATCCGGCGATCAGGTTAAGGCCCGGATCCCCGCGATCTCTTTCGTCGGTCTTCCCAACACGACCATCGAGCAACCGAACGTCACCTTCGCGAACTTGATCTATGACTGCAACGTCGGCAATGCGTTTTGGGCGCGGCGCATCTTCACGATCGATCTTCAGAACCGCGCACTCTACGTGGCGACGGCGGGCTAGGGCTCCCTTTGACCCGCTTGCATCGGACGGTTAGAACGGCCCCGTCGGCGGGTACGCCTCTAACATGCGAATCGCCCTGACCCCGGTGCTTTCGTTCGTGTTTAACCGTATGATCTTGCGGTCGTAGTGGTTGCACCGCCGAATGTGCCACCGGCGGTGATGCTGGCGGCGCAACGGTACGCGGAAACGAGCCGCGGCATCGTTGGTTTTAGCCTGCACCGAACGTTCGACGTGCACGCCGGCTTTTCGAGCCGTCACGAAGAGCTAGTTATGGATGGGATTTTTGAAGACGGCAATGTCGTGAAGGTGCGCATCTCGCTCGACACGATCGACGGGAAGCCGGTGGACACGGCAACCCGAGCTTCGGTCGAAAAAGGTTACGAACATCCGCTCCCAACCGACGTTTTCAACGCACCGTTCGACCATCGCTACCTTAACGCATATCAGTTTCAGATGGCGGGGCCGCAACAAATTGCATTCAGTTCGACTCTGAGCGACGCCGCCCACGGCAATGGCACCTTCTCGTACGATGCGAGCGGCGACGTACTGTCGTATACGTATCAGCCCAACGTGTTGCCGCCTCACGCCAGTTTCGGCGAAGTGACCGATCGCCGGGCCCAGGTGCTGCCCGGCTATTGGGCCGTGACGCAAGAGGTTCAGCAGTATCATGGGAGTTATGGGCCGTTTCCCGGAGCGGGCACGGTAGAAATCACCTTCTCCGACTTTCGGCGTTTCTCCGACCTTCCGAGCGCGCTGCGCGCGATTTAACTACAGGCGGCAGGCTTTGTGATGCGCGCAGAAAATCCGTGACGACCGGAGGAGAGCGCGCATGTCTAACGCCATGAAGACCTTGTTTTTGAATCCGCCGAGCTTCGAAGGATACGACGGCGGCGCTGGGTCACGGTATCAATGCCGCCGCGAGGTGCGGTCTTTCTGGTACCCGACGTGGCTTGCGCAGCCGGCCGCCATGGTACCGGGCAGCCGGCTCATCGATGCCCCGCCCGACAGCTTAACGGTGGACCAAGTTGCACCGCTCGCAAAAGAGTACGACCTCATCATTCTGCACACCAGTACCCCGTCATTTGGCAACGATGCACGGTTTGCGGCGCGTCTGAAAGGCGAGAATCCGCACGTGATGATCGGCATGGTCGGGGCACACGTCGGCGTGCTTCCGGAGCAGTCGCTCAAGGGTGCGCCCGCTGTCGATTGGGTTAGCGTCGGCGAGTTCGACTACACGTGCGTGGACGTGGCTTCCGGCAAGCCGCTGGCTGAGATCGATGGGCTGGCGTACCGCGACGGCGGTAGTATCGTGCGCACTCCCGAGCGGCCGACGATTACCGATATGGAAGCCTTTCCATCGGTGCTCGACGTCTACCGGCGGGATTTGACCATTCCGAACTACTTTAACGGATATCTGCAGCATCCGTACTTGTCGCTCTACACGGGCCGGGGCTGCAAATCCAAGTGTACGTTCTGCCTGTGGCCGCAGACGATTGGCGGCCACCTCTATCGCGTGCGCAGCGTCGACAGCGTCGCCGCCGAGATGACGCGCGCGAAAGTGCTCTTCCCCGAAGTTCGGGAGTTTTTCTTCGACGACGACACGCTGACCGACAACATTCCGCGCGTGGAAGAAGTGGCGCGTAGATTGGGGCAAATCGGCATCACCTGGTCGTGCAACGCGAAACCGAACGTTCCACGCTCGACGCTGGAGATTCTCAAGGCGAACGGCTTGCGCTTGCTATTGGTAGGCTACGAATCGGGCAATCAGCAGGTGTTGAACAACATGAAGAAGGGGACGCGCCTCGACATCATTCGCCGCTTTTCTAAGGACTGCCGCGAGCTCGGCATCAAAGTCCATGGGACGTTCATCTTGGGAATGCCCGGGGAGACGCCGGAAACGATTCGCGAGACAATCAACTTCGCGTGTGAAATGGATCCCGAGACGATCCAGGTCTCGCTCGCCGCGCCGTATCCGGGAACCTATCTCTACAAACAGGCGCAAGAGCAGGGCTGGCTTGAAGTCCAAAGTTCTGACCTCGTGGATACGCACGGCGTCCAACATGCCGCGCTGAACTATCCCGGTTTGAGCTCTACGATGATGTTCGAATCGGTTGACGAATTCTATCGCCGCTTTTACTTCCGACCGCGCAAGATGTTCTCGCTGCTCGGCGGCATGATCGGCGATCCTCAGGTGATGAAGCGTCGCGTCCGCGAGGGTGTGGAGTTTTTCCACTTCCTGCGCGAACGCAAGCGTGAAAACGCGGCAGCAGCCTCTACGGCGTCATTGTAAGAATCGAAACGCTGTAGGGCGGAAGGGTAAGCGGGACGGTCGTCCCAACGCGGCCTAGGTCGCGCCTCACCGGTCCGACCCACTGGTTCTCTTTCGATCGATCGTACTGCGACTTGCCGTACGTCGACAGCGCCGCGCTGAAGCTGGTCCCTCCGGAGTTCTGCAGGCGCGCCTGAACGCCAATGGCGCTCAGCGTATTGTTGAAGAGAACGAATGCGTAATCGCGCCCTTCGGCAAAACCGTAAGCTCGTACCGCCGGACGCAAGGGCTGCGGCACACTCATCGTGCGCACTTCCGAACCGGCCGGGACCTCACTGGAGAAGAGCGCCATCACGCGAGCCGTCGGAAACGGAGTGCCGCCGGGAATAGGCGGCGCGCCGGCGCATCCCGACTCGGGCAAGTCGTCGGAAAAGAGCGCCTCCGTTCCGAAATGCTGCCAGCCGTAGAGTTTCTTCGAATAATCACCGCGCTGGTCGCAGCTGCCGTACGCGAGCCACCACGTGGACATCGGCACGCCGGCGTTCAACAACGTGCCCAGCATCTGTCCCAAGAAGAGTCCGTTGACGATCGAAACGGATTGTTTGCCTTCTTGGCCCGCGTCGTTGTTGAACTCACCGAGATAAATCGGAACCGCGGTCGAAACACCGGCGGCCGTCATCTCACCGCGCAATTTGCGCAGGTCGGCTGCAAAATGCGAGAGCGCGGGCCCTAGGAGCTGCTTGTCACTATCGACGTTGTATTCGGGATAGTAGTGAACCTCGACGAAATCGAAAGGCTGGGCTTCCCGCAAGACGACGTCGTTCCATGCGCGATCGCCGGGAGTGTCCACGACGACCCCGACTTTGGCCTGGGCGTCGGCGTTTTTCACGGCAGGGTAGAAACCATTGCGCACCGCGTCGGAGTACACGTGCGGATCATGCGGGTGCGAGTGCAGGTCGTATTCCCACGATCCATAGACCTCGTTGCCGACCGTCCAGTAGGAAACGTGGTAACCGCGACCCTTTGCGTACGAGACCCACGCCGCCGCTTCACTGGGCCGACCGCCGCCATTGCAGGAGCGATTGCTGCCGTAGTCCAGCGTGATCGCGACGTTGAGGTGCAACGGTCCGGCGACGCGTTGCATGAAATTGTCGAACGTGGCCTGTCGCGCGATGTAACCCTGCTTGGGGTCGCAGAGCGAGCCACCATGCTCCCAATGGTAGACGTCAGATTCGGATCCGCCGGGAAAACGTACGAGATGGATCCCGGTCTTGCTCAGCGACGGATTAACGAACGGACGCAAAAAATCGTACCAAGTATCGAGGGACGCACCGTAGGCATCGGCGGCAACCGTCGGGCCGGTAGAGCCTGCATCGAGCGTGATGGTCGGGCGAGCCGCATTCTGCTGCTCGAAGGGCTGCACGCTCAACGAAGGCGACACGCCCGGCAGCCCGCGATCGCCGGCACACGCGGCGGTCAGGACTCCGAGCAATGCTACGAAGAGAGCGAATCGGTATCGCATCGAAGCCTCCGTGTAGCGAGTATAACGCGCAACGATGCTGCGCCGATTGACGAACATACGTTCGCATGATAGAGTCGGTATCGTGAAGGCAAGGGGAGCCGCGCTGTGAGCTGGCTTTCGCGTCTACGCTCCTCACTCGGCAAAGCGCGAGAGTCGTTTTCGTCGGTGGTGCGTCTCGGCCGCCCGGAGCGCCCCCTGACGCCGGAGTTCTGGGACGAGCTAGAAGAGACGCTGATTCTTGCGGATTTCGGCGTTCCGACGACGGCAAAGATCGTTACCGGCTTGCAAACGGTCGCGCGGCAAGAAGCGTGGACTACCGCCGACCAGGTGATCGCGCGCTTCCGCAAAGACGTGGAGCGTTTTCTTGCCCTGCCCGGCGCGGAGCTGCACCTCGATCGAGCCCCGGCGGTGCTACTGATCGTCGGAGTCAACGGTAGTGGTAAGACCACCACTATCGGCAAGTTGGCGACGCATTTACGAAAGGTAGGGAAACGTGTGCTGCTGGTTGCGGGCGACACCTTTCGTGCAGCGGCTGCCGAACAGTTGGCCGTTTGGGCCAACCGCAGCGGTAGCGCGATGATTCGCGGAGCGGAAGGCGCCGATCCGGCCTCCGTCGTCTTCGATGGCGTGCGCGCTGCGAAAGCCCGTGATGTTGACGTGGTCATCGTCGATACCGCCGGACGGCTTCAAACGAAAACGAATTTGATGGAAGAGCTCAAGAAGATGCGGCGCATCATCGAGCGCGAGCTCGGAGAACCGCCGGCGGAGACGCTGCTGGTCGTCGACGGGACCAACGGGCAAAACGCGATTTCACAAGCCAAACTCTTCAATGCGGCCACGAATCTCACGGGGATCGCCATCACGAAGCTCGACTCGACGGCAAAAGGTGGCGTGCTCGTTGCGATCGTGGACGAGCTGGAAATACCGATCAAGCTGGTCGGCTTGGGGGAGGGGGCCGACGATCTGCGTCCCTTCGTTCCGGCAGAGTTCATCGACGCTCTCTTCGAAGATGAATGCCACCCACTTGGCACTTCGCCGTGAGAGCGTGATACAGAGACGAACAGAGAAAGGAACACAATGCCATCAGAAGACGAACGGCAACTTGCCCTCACCAACGCGCTCGCTCAGATCGAGCGGCAGTTCGGGAAAGGCTCGATCATGCGCATGGGCGACTTCCAGGAACGCATGGCGTTCGAAATCGTGCCGACCGGATCCATCGCGCTCGATTTGGCGCTCGGGGTGGGCGGTTTGCCGCGCGGGCGAATCGTCGAAATCTACGGTCCCGAGTCGAGCGGTAAGACGACTCTCGCGCTGCATGCGATCGCTGAGGCGCAGAAGATGGGTGGAACTGCGGCATTCATCGACGTCGAGCACGCGCTCGATCCGAACTACGCGGCCGCGCTGGGCGTCGATCTTGACAATCTGCTCGTCTCCCAGCCCGATACCGGCGAGCAGGCTCTGGAGATCGCTGAAATGCTAACTCGCAGCAACGCCGTTGACGTCGTCGTGGTTGACTCCGTCGCCGCGTTGGTCACGCGGGCCGAACTAGAAGGCGATATGGGCGACGCGCACGTCGGATTGCAAGCGCGGTTGATGTCGCAGGCCTTGCGCAAGCTCACCGCGGCGATCTCACGCAGCAAGACGGTGATGATCTTCATCAATCAGCTGCGGGAAAAAGTCGGCGTCATGTTCGGCAGTCCGGAAACGACTTCCGGTGGCCGCGCCCTGAAGTTCTATGCATCCATCCGGCTCGACGTGCGCAAGCTCGAAACGATCAAAGTCGGCCAAGACGTCGTGGGCACCCGAACGCGCGTCAAAGTCGTGAAGAACAAATGTGCTCCGCCGTTTCGGCAAGCCGAATTCGATATCACCTACGGTCACGGGATCTCCAAGATGGGCTCGATCCTCGACGTCGCGCTCGATCAAAACATCGTCGGCAAGAGCGGATCGTGGTATACGTACGGCGAGCAGCGGATCGGTCAAGGGCGCGAAAATGCCAAGACGTACCTGGAAGAACACACCGAACTCGCTGCCGAGATCGAAGGGAGAATCCGCGAAGCGCTCAGCAAGACCGCTTCGAGCAATGGTAAGGCCCCCGCCGCCGCCGTTTTAGAGTAGTCCCGTAGTAACGGCGTATTCTGTCGCGTTAGGGTTTCTGGCGCGGCAACGTTGTACTGCGGCGCGCCTGTGGCAGCATCTAGAAAAGAAGAACTTTTCTGACGAGGCCATCCGCGATGCGATCGAACGGTGCAAGAGTCAGGGATTTCTTGACGACCGTTTGTACGCGCGCCTCTACGTCGAACGCACGCGCAAGCCGGTCGGCGACGGGCGGCTTGTCGGCGAGCTCATCCGCAAAGGCGTCGACGGCGACGCCGCGCTCGAAGCCGTAGCGTCACTCGAACGCGACGAAGGTGAACGCTGCACCGCTGCCTTCGACCGGCTGATCGAGAAGACGCCGGAGATCGGTTACCCTTCCGCTGCTCGGCGCCTTGAGCGACTCGGTTTCCCGGCGGCAACGATCTACCGCATCTTGCGCGAACACGCCGCGCGCTTCGGCCCTCTCGCGAACGTGGGGCTCTCCGACCTACCGTAGCGGTCTCACTATCCTGGCGCGGCGGGTACTCGTTCCGGCATGCCGACGCCAACGATTCTCGTTGCGGAAGATGATGCAGCCATTCGCGAGCTGCTGACGCATCATCTGGAGCGGGAAGGATTTGCCGTTGCCGGCGCCGCCGACGGACACGCAGCCTTGCGCCGCGCGCGCGGAGGAGCAGATCTGGTCGTTCTCGACGTCGGTCTGCCGGGAGTGGATGGTTACGACGTCGCGCGAACGCTGAGGCGCGAGGAGCGTAACGTACCGATCGTCTTAGTGACCGCCCGCTCGGACGAAATCGATCGCGTCCTCGGCTTCGAGCTCGGCGCAGACGATTATCTCTGTAAGCGGTCCTGTCCTTCAACCAAGAAAGTCTTGAGGGTTCCGTCTACCGTCACGATAAGGCCGCCGACGATGTGGGAAAGCGTTTTCGCGGTGGCTCGCTGCTCAGACAAGGCGGCGTTCGGCCATAGGGCGGCAAGGTCGCTGAGTACGTCCTGAAGACGCTCCTCTGAGTGCTCGCTCTCGAGCAACGCTTCGAGGTGAGCCTTATCCCGCTGGATCGATCGGAGTACGGAGTCCATCTCCGCCTCGATGGCCTTCAATCGTTCGCGGAGATCGTCGTTCGATATCCCGCCCTCCGCTGCGCTGTCCCATGCGTGTCCCTTATGTCGCGCCAACGTACCGATTTGTTCTTCCGCCGATCGCAAACGCGCTTCAATTTCACCTCGAGCCTTGCGGCTCTCTTTTTCGTACTGCGCCTCAGCCGCCGGCGCGGCCTGAAGGCGAGCAAGGATTGACGGGACCTGAGCCTCGAGCCTTTCAGCGCGATGTCTTTTGACCTTCCCTCCGTGAGCGATGAGGTTTAGACAAGTGTAATAGCGATATTCGTAGACCCTGCGGCTCTCCCAATTCGATTTCGACGGATTGCCGATAAGGCGGCGACCGCATTCGCACTTCACGGCGCCACCGAGCGGCCACGGATACCGCGTCGACTCCTTGATTACGAATCCTCGGTTGGAGACGGAATTCGCCCTATCCCAGAGATCCGCATCGACAATTACCCCCCGGTACGTTTTGCAGCGGATCATATAACGGACGGAAGACGGGTTCCAGGCTAGTGCGCGAGCTGTGCCGTCTCGTCTCACTTTAGGCGGAGATGCGGCGTGAAGCTCGCGGACGATCGTGCGATACCCGTGGCCTTGCTGCCTCAAGTCGTAAGCACGGCGAACTAGTGAGGCCTGCGGCTCAACCGGTTTGGGCTCGCCATTAACTATTTCGACGCCATAAGGCGCGAGTGATCCGATGTGTCTGCCTTCTTCGCGTCGCTTCTTGTACGTTGCGAGTGCCTTATCCCGGCGGGCTTCGTTCTCAGTAGCCGCCGTCAGCACGCGAATCACCGGCAGAAACACATCCGTAACGCGAGTGAGGCTAACGTCTCCGTCCTGACGCGTGTGAATCGTGACGCCAAGTTTGTGGATCTCCGCTAGAGCGGCGATGGCATCCAGACCAAGGCCGCGCCCAGTCCTGTCTAGCCGAATCATACAGATACGCTTTGGGCGTTGTGTCTTGGGCGTGGCGAAAAGAGCCGAGATGAGTTCTTCGAGGAGCTTGCGTACGCCGGTCGCTCCGCTCGAAACGCCTCGAAAAGTTCGCGTGATCTCCCAGTCGTTGATCGCCGCGGCGTCCCGCACCCACCGCTCCTGGTCTTCGAGCGTATCGGCCTGCCGCGCGGTGGAAACGGTTAGATAAGCCCAGGCTGTTTGCATACCACATCCAGTTCTAACGAGCCCATAAGAAACCATCGCCGGTGGGACCGTGGCTCGCCGGTCGCTCGCCCTCCGAGCCAGTTTCGAAAAGGCCTTACGGGCAAGCTAGCGTCCGTAACGCGGAAAGATAGCAGAACGGTTGATGCGGCGCTCGTGAAAATCACTAAAGCCGTCTCGCTGCGCTGCCGCAAGCGCTGCTAAGCTCCCCGAAAAGCACTATCGTGCCTTGCGAGTGACCGTGAGTCGAGAACGTTACCAAGTTATTATCGTAAATTCAGCGCTCGAACCCAAGCGAAGACACTTGTCGCGAAAAGCAACGAGCCGCTCCGGCGGGTTCGCTGCTTTTCTCCGATCGGCCAAGTGGAGTAGTGATGTCGCATTGCTGGTGTGACCGAACCGACTACGCGGGCGGCGGCCTCCGCATCGACGCGACCGCCGCACGTTGAAGCAGGTTTCGGGTCACCATTTGCGGCGGGTACCGTTCCCGGCTTCGGTGGATCGGCCAATAAGCTCCCCGGAAACGCTTGCTCTTACACTGGGACTGATATAAAAAACGCCGCAGCACCTCAGTGCGGACGAGGTCAGCCGAAAGGCGATGCGCGGGCTATCAGGCCGCATTGGAAGAGAGGTATGCGTTCGGGGCGCCTTGTAGCGAAGCCGCAATGAGGCGATTGGTCAAAATCGTTGCCTACATTGCGGTTGGGTTTCTGGCAACAATCTTATTGGTTGCGGCGATCTTCGTCTTGCGCCCAGCGTACACCCCGCCGATCGGCAGCACGCCAGGTCACGTTAGCATTGCTTCGCTCGAAAAGATCAAACTCGGCGGCGTTGACCAGTACATCCTCATCCGAGGTCGGAGCGTGTCAAATCCAGTATTACTCTTCCTGCACGGCGGTCCGGGCATGCCCATGATGTATCTCGCCCACAAGTTTCAGCATCCACTTGAGGAGACGTTCACTCTTGTGCAATGGGATCGGCGAGGTGCCGGAAAGTCGTACAATCCGAATATTCCGGCCGATACCATCCGGGTTAGTCAGGAAATCTCTGACACGCTGGACCTCGTTAACCTACTCCGCAAGCGCTTCCATCAGCAGCGAATCTACTTAGTCGGCCACTCATATGGCTCGTACTTGGGGATGCTTGTCATTAAGCGGTATCCAAGCCTCTTCAAGGCATACGTCGGGATCGGGCAGATGGCTTGCTCGGATAGTCAGAGCCGCGCTGTCCAGGATCGTTGGGTACGCGAACAGGCCATAGCCGCTAATAACGCTGAAGCCCTGAACGCAGTAAACAGCGCAAGGCCGTACGATCGCGAGCGGTGGTTGTTTCAGTTTGGAGGAGAGCTGCGTCGGGCCACCAGCTTTATTCCGCTGATACTGATCGGCCTGGGAGCGCCTGAGTACACATTCACAGACGCAATGAACGTCCGGAAGGGCGTGACCTTTACGCACAAGCATTTGAAGTACGACGTCATTCGAGGAGCGTTGATGGACTCCGTAACATCGGTCAGCATTCCTGTCTACTTTTTCACGGGCAGATTCGACGAAACCGACCCGTATCAATGCACGGTGCGCTATTTTGGGCTGATCCACGCTCCAAAGAAAGCGCTGATCTGGTTTGATCACTCGGCCCACTTCCCGTTTCTGGAAGAGCCGACCGGCTTCGCGAGCGAGCTGGAAAAGATCGCGAGATAGCTGGCCGACTGGGCGAGAAGCCCGCGCCCGCTGCACGGGACTTTTCGAATAGCGCCGGGTGACTTGTTGGGCCGATCTCTTAGTCGACTGCCCAAACGAACGAGGCGCTCCCTAATTTTGATTTCGTCAAAAAGCTGTTGTGAAAAAGGTTGGCTGGCCGGGTCGCACGGCACCGATTCGGCCGAGTTGATGTCATGCATCAGATCGCCATGCTTCGCGCTCTTTGGCCCAGCGAATGAACCCGCGACTCAAAGGATGCCGCCGCCATTGGAATCTCAACTAATATCAAAGCGTTATCGCTAGTACGCCGGAAGTTAACGAGAGGGCGCCACCTAAGCGGCAAAACCTAGGCTATTCGTCCGCAGTCCAGCGGGCGCTGTGATTTGCATCAATCAGCTTGGGGCGTGTGCTAGAATAAATGCGCAGATGAAGGTAGCGAACTCTGGCTGACGGGGTCCCTTCCGAAGTGTCGACCACGTGCAGCTTGGCCTATCGGGAGAAGAAGAACAAGCGCCCCTCTTTTACGCTTGAAGTTATGTCACCGGTGGCTCTGTCGTCACCGCTTCAGGGTGGGCTGTGGCACTTCGTGGGGCGTCGGCGGGAGCTCGCGGAGCTTCACGAGTGCGTATGCAACGCGGCCCGGGGAGTTCCAAGCGTGGTGTCGATTTTCGGTCCGGCTGGAATTGGAAAGACCCGACTCCTCGCGGAGTTCGAACGAGCAGAGCGTCTCCCTGTGTTTTGGATCGACTGCAGAGAAACTGAGATGGAGCCCCTCGCGGCGGTTCGTCGGCTGCTGGACCAACTGCGGTCATTCTCGCACCCTGCCGACCACGCAAAGTCACCGGGAACCATGGGAGAGTTGTTCCGTTGCATTCTCGACGAGTTGCGCAAGGTTTGCGCTGCGCAAGTCTGCGCGCTGGTAATTGAAGATGCCCATTGGGCGGCCTCTGATGTGAGGGTCTTCGTGAATTACATCATTGATGCAATGAACGTCCTAGAATCCAAACCACGAATCCTAATGCTCGTAACTTTCCGCGAATTCTCAGTCGCCGACTCGGCTCGTGCTGGATTCATCGAAACCCTACTACGACGCGAAAGGCATGCGCTTCAGCTACCGCCGCTTTCAGTGGGCGAAATTGCGGCAATGGTCCCGGCGTACCGGTTTACTGAGCGTATTTTCTTTGAACTAGTTAGGCTCTCAGAAGGAAACCCGCTGTACGTCCAGGAGCTGATCCCAGTGTTGCGCGAGGGCCGAATCGGACCGTTGCCGTCGCGAATTCAGACCGCGACGCGCACTGCGCTGGCAACGCTTAGCACAAGTGCACGACGGGTTTTGTACGCCGCTTCGGTGATCGGAGTCCATTTTTCTTTCGAAGATGTAGCAGCGCTCTGCGACACTCGGAATGATGCGCTCCTCGACGCTTTACAAGAGGCGAGCGACAACCGCTTCGTTCAGCCCGGGCCTTCCGACTCGACGTATCGCTTCCGTCATGCGCTGATCCGAGAGATCGTCTATAATGCGCTGTTGCCTGCCAATGCGATTCGGTTGCATCGCCGGGCAGCGCGCGCGATCGCTAGGTCACGTGGCTGCCGCGCTCATCTCGCTGAGCTCGCCGCTCACTGCGAGCGCGCCGGCTGGCGTGGACGTGCGTCAATCCTCTTTCTTCGCTCCGGCGTCGCGGCCGAAAAACTCCACGATTTCGAATCGGCCGCATCGGCCTATCTACGCGCGCGTTCCAACGCGCCGTCGCATGACGTGCGGCTCGCGGTGTTGGCGGCGCGCCATGCAAACTGCCTGTTTGCTATCGGAGCGTTGGAAGAAGCTGCGGACGCGTTCGCTGAAGCGGCCGCCCTCTACGACCGACTTGGGTCCGTTGAGATGGCCGCCCACTGCGTAGACCGCCGGTCGTTATGTCTCGAACGAGTCGGCGAACCCCAAAGGGCCTTGCGAGAGCTTGACGCGATGCTACTGCGGACAAAAAACACCCTCCCCGAAGTCGCCGCTAGGATCGTCCTGTCGGGAGCCTCCCTCTCACAAGCGTACCGACCGCTGCTTGCACGAGAATACGATAAGTGGTGCACTCGTATGCAACATGTGAGACGGTCGCAAGCCTCTCCTCATCGCATAGGTGAAATGAAATTTGAAGCTATACGTGATGTCCAAGAAGGTCGGTGGTCAAAGGGAATACGAGCCTTCGATCGAGCGCTTGAGCTCGTAGGTCGCCTGGGTGATGCCGAGGATCAGTTCGGCACGGCGGTCTTGGCCGCGAAATACCACGCTTTAGGAGGCGACATAGCGCGATCCTCGGCGCTCTTTCGACACGCGTACGTCATCGGTAAGTCCGAAAACAGTACCTGGATGCAGCATCTGGCCGGAACACGTCTCGTAAGGCTTCTAGTGTTCAGCGGATGCCTCGGCGAAGCCCGAACGCTACTAGAGCGTTGTGTCGAGCTGCCCGCCTACTCACACTTGATGCAAATCAGCGTAGCGACCAACGCCCTCCTGCTTGGGGTGCTTCAAGACGACGCCGACCTCGTCGATCGTTTCCTAGATCAACACTACATTGATATGGGACTTCGCTATCCGTCGAGCGCGGTGCTTTGCGACATTGGATTCTCATATGGCATCGCTTTGCGTTCGCGAAATCGGATTAACGAGGCGCGCGAGCTAATCTCAAAGGTCCTACATCACGTTCACCAACCGTGGGAGGCGCGGCCCTTTCTGGCCATGACTTCCCTTTGGGGTACCGCAAGACAAGCTCACCGGGCGCAGCAGCTTTTGACAAACTCGATGCATGTACCGGGCGCGAAAGGTTACGTCCATTTGTGCCTTGGCCACGCACGTCAGCGGTCGAACGATCCTCGCGCGCGTCATGATGGGCAATGCGCCGCCCTGGAGTTTCGTAACATCGGGCTGAGGCTTTTTGAAGCCATTGCTCATGAGCTGGCCCAAGACCGCAAACGCGCTGTAGCGCTCTATCAGAGTTGCGGTTCAGTGTACGACATCGCGCGCTTAACGGGACTGCGCTCAAATGATGAGCTCTTCACAATTCGGCAGCGTCAGATCGTCGAGCTCGTTATCCGTGGCGACACCAATAAGAGAATTGCCGAGGCACTCGGCATTGCAACCGGAACGGTCGGTGCGCATTTAGCAATTATTTATCGAAGCCATGGTGTCTCGTCGAGGGCACAACTCGTCGCTAGCGTCTTGGCGGGGCGCCATCCCGGCCAGCATGGACATATAAGGCCTCCGGCCTCATTAAGTCCCTAAGCAAATGCTATAGTGCTGTTCCGGCTTAAGTCATGTTAGCGTAGAAGGAAGTAATTGCAGGTCGTAGCCGACTGAGCGAAAGGAATCACGATATGCGTTTCTCAGTCCCACCCTTCAAGCTGGCAAGCATTGTTGGCGCAACGGTGCTCCTCGCTGCGTGCTCAGGGGCCTCGCAGCCGTCTTCTATTCCTGCGGGGATGATCGCCAAGCCTCCTGTTCGCGTCATAAGTGAACTTGTGTCGGGTGGTAGAGCGCGGGTTACCCCCGACGTTGCCGGCGCATTGCTCTACGCTGCGGTGTTGAACAATAACGCGGTTGAAATCTATCGGCAGAAAGGTCAGAATCAACAGCCAATTGGTCAAATCGGCGGCCTCAACCAGCCGTATACGGGTCTCTTTGTCGACGGTGCGCGGAACGTTTACGTATGCAACTATGGAAACGGGACAGTCACCGTGTATGCTCGAGGCCAGACGACGCCGTTTGAGACCCTAACTCAGGCGGGTACGCCTGGTGCGGTGGTCGTAGGCTCGGATGGAACCGTGTACGTTGCAAACCGTCACAACGGCTACAACGGGTCAATCCTCGTGTACCCGCCAAACCAGACTACCCCATCGGGCACACTTTACGCGTTCACAGGTGGTGCGTATCCCATAAGCATGGCGCTTAACTCTCTAAAAACGGTCGTATATATCGGTTTCGATCTCCCGGCGGGCGGAAGTGGCGAAGTCGAAAGGGTGCAGCTCCGTTCGAAGAAGGCTACGAATCTGGGGATTGCCGTCGGTACCGCCGGCGGCATCGCGATCGACAGCAAGAAAAATCTTTTGCTTGTCGACGGATTGGTTCCAGCAGTGGATGTGTTCCCGCCGGGGAGCACGACACCATCGCAGCAGATCACGGGCTTTCAGGGAGCGGCGGGTATCGCGCTCAATCACGACAACACTGAGCTTTGGGTTGCCGAAGGCCTTAACAACAACATTGCTGGTGTGACGTACCCCGCCGGCGCCATCGTCGATACAATTACAGTCGGCACTGGGGTATTCGACGTCGCCACCAGTCCCGCGAACCCTCACTGATGTGCATCGCCTGATTCGGTCGTAGACGAAGCCCGAGCGCCAAACGAAAGGTAACGATTTTCCGATGTGTATCGCCAGGTTAGGCCCTGTCACCTTAGGCGTATTAGCAGTCGCGGGGATATTCACGGGTTGCGTCACTGGAGGTTCACAGTCAGGAGCGCTCGGCCACAATGGATTGATTCCTACGCAGTCGGCGGCAGCCGGCATCGCTGCCCTGCCTGCAGGCGTTTTTAAGGACGCGATGACAGGCGCGCGAGAGCCAGGCCACCGCAGGTCATGGATTTCCCCGGACATCCAAAGTGCGCACAAGCTCCTCTTCGTTTCCGATGCGATTGGCGTGGTGTGGATTTACAAAATGCCCAGTCTCGAGATTAAAGGGATCCTAACAGGTTTCCAAGCGATAAATGGTGTGTGCTCCGACGGTAAGGGCAGCGTTTGGGTCGCCATGTCGGGTGTCGAGCAAATGTGGAAGCTTGCACACGATGGCACGATAGTAAGTATTTTGCAAGACACGATCGGAACTCCGATTGGGTGCGCTGTGGACCCGACGACCGGGAACCTCGCCGTATCGAATGTCGGGAACAATCCGGGTGGTACGCATATTGGAGGAAGTCTACTCGTGTACCCAGGTGCCGCGGGGGTTCCAACGGAGTATTATTGTTTGTCGTGCCTTATCGCCTACGGTTTCGTCGGCTACGATACCCGCGGTAACCTCTTTGTCGACGGCAAAAATGCGTCGAACGTCTTCGCGCTTGCCGAACTTCCTGCTGGCAGCAACGGAACAAATCAGCTGAAGGCTCTCAATATCGAAGGCGGCACTCTTTACGCCACCGGCATGGTTGAATGGGATGCCGCGGGCCACTACCTAGTAATCGGAGATCAGCTCTGCGACAACAAGCACGCCACCTGCGTATACCGAGCCAAAATCGTCGATTCGACTGCAAAGATCACCGGTAGAACGACACTCTTGGACTCGAAAGGCAATCCAATTTGTGACATGATTCAAGGTACCCTAGACGGCAACACTATTGCTGGCTCAGATGTCGATAACGGGTATTGTGGCCACCCTAGCGGCACGGACCTTTGGCCGTTCCCGGCCGGCGGACCGGCGACGCACCACAACGACATCTACGACTCTCAACCGATCGGTGCCGCAATCAGCCAAAAGTAGTATCATCCTCCGCACATTTGCATCAACAGGCACATTGGTGGACGACGGTAGCAACAAGGAGCATGTGTGAACAAATTCGCTAGAGTTACGGCATTTCTCGTTGCAGCGCCACTAGTCTCAGCATGCAGCGTCGCTGGAACTTCCAACATGCCGAGAACAAGCTATCCGTCAACGGTGAAGTTGCGCTCCGTCCCAGAATGGCAGGCAAGACACCTCGCGAAGCGAGCCTGCGCAGAGACGCATGATGGCACAGCGCAATGCGAGGTCCTCATTCAGACCAGCTCCATCAGCCCCGATTGGACGGGTTGGGGACCGTCAGATCTTCAAGCGGCCTATGACCTACCATCCTCGAGCCGAGGTTTTGGGCAAATCGTCGCTATCGTCGACGCCTACGACAACCCCGTCGTTGCCTCGGATCTCGCGACGTACCGTTCGAACTTCGGCCTGCCAGCGGCGAAATTCTATAAATACAATCAAAAGGGACAGCAGAAGCATTACCCCAATGTCGACGTTGGTTGGGGCGTTGAAATCGATCTCGATGTCGAGATGGTTTCGGCGAGCTGTCCGAACTGCACCATCTATCTCATCGAAGCAAATAGCAGCACCACTCTTGACCTTGAGGCGGCCGAAGTCGAAGCCGTGACTCTCGGCGCGCATATCGTCAGCAACAGCTGGATATGCTACCGCTCGACCAGCTGCCTTAAGCGATCCAAGTTCGATACCCCGGGCGTGGCCTATCTTGCCGCCGCTGGTGACCAAGGATATAACTGGGAGGGCTTGCCTATGGCGCTCCCAAACGTCATCTCAGTCGGCGGAACGGTGCTCTCGCGATTCGGCAAGAAATACAGCGAGAGAGTCTGGAGCGGGACAGGTTCAGGCTGTGCACCTGGCGTCGCCAAGCCAAAGTGGCAGCACGATCCTGGATGCTCAACTAGGACCAACAACGATGTCGCGGCCGTAGCCTGGGACCTGGCAGTGTATGACACCTTTGGCTGGCGAGGCTGGATCACTGTCGGCGGCACCAGTGCCGCCTCGCCACTGCTGGCCGGTGTATACGGACTGGCCGGTAACGTCAGCACTCAAACCACCGGTAAGAAGTTTTGGACTATGCGCGCCAGCAAACGCGCACACGACCTCCACACAATCAGCTTCGGCAACAACGGCTCATGCTGGACCAGTTACCTCTGCATCGCCGGAACCGGTCAATTCGGGGTCTTCTCCGGCCCTACGGGGTGGGGTACCCCCAACGGCCTCGGCGCCTTTTAAGAACGTAGTGGACAGTTGAAAGAAACTAAAAAATGATTCCGTTGTCACTGCGTTTTCTAGAAGCGGCCTTGCTACCGGAATCATCACAAAGGGTTAATAACGCGATGGATAAGCTCTCGCGGCTCGTCGGTATTGCTGCGTGCGTTGCGGCGCTCGCGGCGGCAGGTTGTTCGTCGAATTCCGGCGTCACCCCGGCCACCGGCTCGCCGACAACCGGCTCGCCGATGGCCCTTCAACAGCAAGCGTTGAACAACCAAGGCTGGGTTTACGCCGGCGGCATGACCTACCACGTCCCACACTACATGGTCACGCGCCAGACGAGCCATCCGGCTGTGAACCCGGACCTTCAGATCGTCTACGGCAACGGTCCGGTTCTGGTCGCGCCAAAGATGTACATCATCTTTTGGGGCTACGGGACATACGGCGATGCGAGCAAGGTCAAGCCGCTGCTCGAACAATACGCCAAGGTGATCGGCGGAAGCCAATACAACAACATTTACACTCAGTACTATCAAATCGCCGGCGGCGTAGAGACGTACATCACCAACCCCAGTAATCAGTTCGGTGCCGTTTGGAGCGATAACGCGAACACGGTCCCTCTTCATCCGACGCATGCACAGATCGCCGCCGAAGCAATCAAAGGCGTCGCGCATTTTGGATACGACTCCAACGGTTCGTACGTCGTCGCGACACCCCACCTGCACAGCTCGTCAGGCTTTGGGACGTCGTGGTGCGCGTATCACAGCTCGACGATTTCCGACAGAAAGGTCATCTCGTACACTAACCTCCCATACATTCCGGATGCCGGAGCGAACTGCGGGGCGAATATTACCAGCCCGCCCCCCGATCAGACAAGTGCGGACGAAGGCGTAACCATCGTCGAAGGGCACGAGTACGGCGAGTCCGTGACCGATCCGAATCCACCCACCGGTTGGTACAACAAGTTCTACGGTGAGATCGGTGACATTTGCGCGTGGCGGAACATTCTCAACGACCCGTTTGGCTCGAAGAGCTATACTTCCCAGCCGATGTTTAGCAACGCATCCGGGTCCTGCGTCCACTCCTACCCATAAAAACAAATTCGATCGGAGCCGTTGCCGATCGAGCTAAGTGGTGACAAGGTACCTCATAAAAGCGCCTCTCTTGATCTCTAGGGCTTGAGACGCAGCCGTGGATCGGCAGCAACGAAAATGCAACGGCAACCGGGACCTAAATCGCAACAAAGGCCGAGCGCGGCGTAGGGCGTGTTCTCCGACGATAGGTTGTGCCGGAGGCAAAATCAGGGGCACTTCGGCCGTGCCTTTTTTGCTTGCCCCGTCTGCAACTCATGCGGGTAAGGAGGAGGAGCCCCGTCCACGAAGTCGCAGATTTGATGCCTAGGGGAGCACAGGGTTGGAGCACGATCTACCTCAGGTCGCACCGCAGATTCACCTTTGCGTAATTTGTAACAGTCCGATTCCGGAGGAACGCGCAAAGCGCGCGATTGCGCGAGGGCGAGCGCCGAAATACGACACTGACGTCTGCCAAAGCCGCGGAAAGATCCGCGAAGCCTACTGGAGATTCAAGCGTGGTGCGGTAAGGTGATCGGCGACCGGTAATCATTGATCCGCCGAGCCCCTAAGAGGAAATTATTGTAGCTGTATGTTGACAGCCGCGACGGTTCCTCAACATCCTATGATTTAGTGAGCCGCGACTCACTGAGCCGTTTTTTTGTCGCTATTGGGGAGATCCACAGAACCCTAGCACGCCCGAAAGGAGCATTCTCATGCGTTCAACTACCCGTGCATTGACTGCGGCGTTCGCGATGGCCGCTAGTGCCCTTGCCGCCGGATGTTCTGGCGCATCCTCTGGTCCTTCACCGTCCAACCCGGGCGGTCTGGCTGCATTGCAGTCGCTTGGGTCTGGCGCGACCTACGAGCAGGTTAACTCGGGCCACCTGACGAGGTATTCTCCCGGTGTGGGACACTTCGGACGCACGACCGCCAGCCCGAACCCGATGGTGCGACCACGAGCCGATAGGGGAAATCTCTACGTCTCCGATGTGACCGGTGACATCGTGGTACTCGAAAACCGAGTATACGCTCCGGACGGGACGATAACGAATGGTGTGAGCACGCCGGATGGCGAGTGGACCGATGCCAACAAAAATCTTTACGTTACAAACTATCTTAACAATGTCGTGGAGTACTCGTGCAAGGTTAATAAGTGCGGCGGCACACCGACGTTCACCTACAGCGCCGGCTTAAAGGATCCAGTGAACGTGACAACCGACCAGAGTGGCAACGTTTTTGTCGCCGATTATGAGAACAAGTCAGTCAATGAATACGCTCAGGGTAGCAACACCGTTCTGCACCAGTGTTCTCCCCCCGGGCCCGTCACCGGGGCAGCGGTTGACTCAAGCACCGGCGACGTTTTCGTCGCATACGACAGTACTAGCAGTATCAACGCATATATCGAGAAATTTACCGGTGGCCTCGCGGGGTGCAGTGGCACCGTCCTCAGTGCGCCGATCGACCTAACGGGCGATCTGATCCTCGACAATCAAAAGAACATCATCGTCTGTGACCAGTGGAACGCCGTCGTCGATGTCATTGCGCCGCCATACTCAAGCATTAACAAGACGATCGGCAGCGGGTGGGTTGATCCATACCAACCCGCGCTCGAAAAACGGGGAAAGAAAATGTTCCTCTACGTCGAGGATTCCTCCAGTGGTCCCTCCGGTAACGGCGTGATAGGGGTTTATAACTATCCGGCTGACACACTTGTGACGACGTTGAAAGGCAACAGTAGTGGCCCATTCAAAAACCCGTACGGCGTTACCGATACGTTCAACCTGGTCCCTTAAAACATTTGTAACAGCCGAACGTTAAAGCAAGCGTTAGTGGAAGTGAACAAAACGAGCCCGCTGTGCGGGCTCGTTGCCTTCTCGCTCGACTCGGGAAGCGCACTCGTGATCGTGTCATTATGGGCGGCGTCGGGCGCGTGCTGAAGAAATGACGGAAGCGTTGTAGTACGAACAACCCATTACAAATGTACTCTTCGATTTCTACTCGCCGCTTTGCATCGATTTGTTCTAATTAGGAACAGGTGGGCATAACAGTGAATCGAACGACAAAGTCGCTCCTTAGTTACTCCTGAACGCTTGGGAATTGGCAAGGAGCAAGGACCGCTTTCCCTGAGGGCGGTCCTTCGTTTGGAAAGAGTTGCGTCGCGTCAGAGCGCCGCCGAAATGGGCGCAAATATGATCGATCGAGATACCTCGCTCAGGAAACGTTCAGGACAGCGTAGCCGGAGAATATTTGCCGTTGTCCTGGGCACGTTCGTACTAATGGCGATCCTGGTTGCGCTCTTTCAATTGTTCATGCGCTACGAGTATGTAATAGACGACCACGGCGTCGTTTGGCGAATCGACCGGCTCACTCAGGAAACTTGTCGAGTAGTCCATTCCGTTGTCCGTTGCGGCCCGCTATCGCCGAGCAAGAGCATAAGCATTAGTCCAAGTAAGAGTAAGAGCACGAGCATCAGCGTAAGCCGTCATTCAAAGTAGGATCGCCGCGGGTGTGCAGGCGCTCTACGCGCCTGCACGGAAGCGCCACGGGTGAGCGACGAGCAGAAACCCAAGCAGATTCCGCTGGTTCCGGGTCAGTTCCCAACGCATCGGGCGTCTCACTCACTCTTCATCCACATCGGCGGAGCATTCGTAATGTCGCTATTGGACGAGCGGCTCGTCACGGGTCCAGATGGCACGATCAGTAGTGCAAATTTCGAATCGGGACGCTTTGCCTTGGGCCCCGTCGCCGCCCTTTGGTTGGCGAATAATCTGCTTGCGGCATTGCGGGACTATCAAGAGAAGTTCGGGCCACTACCCAAGAGCGTGCTGCCCGCCGCACCGCTCGCGCAGATCGGCGATGCGATCGCTGCGCTTGAAGACATGCTCAAGCAGAGCCGGCAGCCGCCCCAGGAACCACCGGCGTCTGGAGGCTCGGAATCATGAGCGATTCCGTCTGCGGCCCGAGCGGCAACGAATCCGCAAATCGGATCGTCGACGAGCTCGAGCTCCGGGGTAACGATGACGAACTAGCGGACGATATCTCGTACCTCGCACCGTTCCCGCAGGAAGCGACGGCGCGTGATCTACGCCTAACGGCGCGGGGATGGCGGAACTTGATTAAGGGCGCGTCACTGCCTCGCGAGAAGTCGTATCAAGGAGTTCTAAGCGATCGCAGCATCGCTTGCAGTAGTCAACGCTACGGCTGGTAAATTGGCGGATGGGAAGCCTCCAAACTTGGAAGCCTCCCATGCAGCCCTTCCCGATGGTCTTCCCCTTGCAAGACAATCGCAGCTCGACACATAGTGGTCGGTTGCGCTGTGTAGCTTCTCGGAAACCCGAGGCCCCGCTTGAGCTTTGAGTGGACATTGAAGTCGGCGACTATTTGCCGGATGCAATGCCGGCCGAATTCGGACTGGCGCGCCGCAAGCTGCATCCACCATAGAACCTGAAGCGAAGAGCGTGCAACGGATAATCCCGTTACCAAAAACTTCCAAGACAAAACCGTTGTTGATCAACGCAGCAAGGCCAAACGCACGAGACGAACGTTTTTCAAGTATAGCGGTGCGCCATTGGCATTGCAACGGTCTGCGACAAACTTGCGAAAAGAACGCAGCGTCGCCCGTGAATGATGGTTCCTCCATTGCACCGGCTGCGACCGCGCGGGCGATGCGTTCAAGTAGCCGACGAAGGAGCTGTCTCTAACTCTCTCCATTTCAATCACGCTTGCAGGCATATGAGGAAGCCGCCTGGCATAAACCAGCTTATTGCCCGGTCCTGTTTGGAGGGATTCGTGCGAAATAGAAGGTCGGGTATTTCTTTTGAAACCGCGGTGAAGCATCTGTTTCGCCATTTACATGACCCACGGGCGCTTCGAGAAAATCCGCTTGCACAGCAATTCCTAAGTCAAAATGCCCTAGGCGATGGAATACATCGACCAGCTGAAGCGCTAAAAAACCTGCATCGGGCAATTCGCCAAGCGGCGAATCGATGCCGGGACGACGATTTTGTCGCTGGGAACGATGAGCGGGGACAGAGGCAATTTTCGATCCTCGTATTACACTGTCTTGAGCGGCGGGACATTAAGGAAGTTGCTCGGCTTCTTGGAATCTCATGGAAGCACTGTTACCGAGAAAGGGCAGCCATCTGCCTGCGAGTAGGCGCGTTGCTTCGGGATGGGTTTGATGCAGCAGATACGTACCCGCTTTTGCTTTCCGAGGAATTTGATTGTCTTCTTGAACGAGCGCTGCTGCGCGCAGAACTGGTTGATGGCGAAGAGCGCTTTGAAGAGCTGCTTGGTCTGGTCAGTCTGGCTACAACCTCGGAGCAGGCAATCGAAGTATTATATCGGCTTCAGGATGTCGCGCTAGACTCTGGTGAGTTGGCGCGAGCAAACGCTGCGCGAATTGAGGCAGTTCGCCTTTTTGACAAAACGCTGTCTTCTCAACGGACATTCGCCGCGGAGCTTTCGAGAGCATATCTCGACCTGATGCAGACCAACCTGGCCTTTCATCGCGGAGATAAACATTGTTGGGTGGACACCGCCACTCGTTCAGTTCAGCGGCTAAAGCCATTGTTATGTGATTCGCCTCGGAGAGTGACGCGACTTTACATAGAATCGCTGTACAAGTTGAGCATGGGGTTGGTTGCCTTGGGGAAGCTAGAGCAAGCAGATAGACATCTTCACGAAGCTGACATTTTTACGCGGCGTGAGCCGACAATACCGATGACGTTGCGGTTGGACGTCACTACGGCTTTGTGCCGGCTTAGTAACCATTTGGTAATGCATTCGACATCTTGGTGCCCATCGGCTCGGCGCGTTGGCAACCTACGAGAGGCCTTGGAACACGCACGGATGACCGGGCCGCTGCTTCCAATGCTCAACGCTCTTCAAGGTTTGACAGAATATTATTCGTCTGTTCAGCGCGATGAAGACAGTTTGCGAGCCGCTCAGTTCGCAATACTGCTCGCAAACCAACAGCCCAGCGAACGATGGCTTATCCACACTGTCTTGGAACTTGCGATACCGCTCCAGCGAACGAAGTACTGGCAGCTCCCGCTTTCGATCCTTTCACCCCTTCGTGACAAACTGGCCTTATGCGATGCCATGCATCGCTATGAGCTAGCTTACCTTACGGCGGAGCAGGCTTTACGCGAAGGGGCGTATTCCGATGCGTGGGAGTTATCGCACGATGCCTGCAGCTCGAACAATATCGGATCTGTAATGCTACGTGTCAAAATGCGCTTGATCGCGGCTGCTGCCGCAGAAAAGCTAGGGCAGAAATCGCAATCTCAAGAATTGCTAGAACATAGTATTTCGGAAGCTGAGGCGCTAGGCTCAGCAATACTTCTGGAACATGCCTGCAGCGTAGCTGCGGATCTTGGCCAACGAACCTTCAAAGATCGGCTTATTGAGATCGGGCATGTCTTGCGCGATTGACTTTGCAGCGTAACACTGTGCGGTCACCGTCAAATCGCGTTGCCCGGCAGTCAGCGTGCCTGTGCTGCAGCGATCTGGACGAACGATATGCGGGCTCTACGCGTTGCGCAGTATACTCAGCGTGCGCTGCCCACCGTAGCTTGCCTGGCCAGGCTAGGGATGAAGTTGCCTTTAGCGGAGTAAGCCCTTAATCGTTTTCGCAAGATTTTCGCAAACTGCTGGCATGGCTATGCCACCATGATAAACTTTAATGTGGCCCGACTGAACGGTTTGGGGAGGGTTTCATTGCACTATCGTTGGCTGTTGCTCGCAGAAAAAGAAGGGTCGCCTCTTTTCACAACGTTTTGGTACGGCCCGGCGAGACCAGCGGTGGGTGATAGTATCCTTAGCAGCAGCCGCCCTCAAAGGAGTCGGTCATCACCGCGATCTTAGAGTAAGCGGTGGATTGGTACCTAACTGTCTTAAGGAGAAGTGCTCGAAGCTATGAAACACAATCGCTTTGCCGTCCCAAATGTCGTTTTGCTCATCGGCGCATCCTTTGCGCTTACCAATTGCTCTAGTCAGTCACCGCTGGCACCGCCATCAGGCTCCTTGGTTACAGCGGCGTCGGACACTCAATCGGCGCGCGGCACGCCGTTTCGCGCGCCGTCCGCTTCGCCACTGGTAAGCCGTAACACCAACACTAACACACTCTACGTTACAGACAACGGCCCGGGCAACGTTCAACTGTTTGCGAATGGGACGTGGTCTCCAACGGGCACGATATCGAACGGGGTAAGTTCGCCTACCGGAGACTGGATTGACACGCAAGGCAACCTATACGTTGCAAACTCGGGCCCCTACAACGGCACGTTCGACGTTCAAGAGTACGCACCAAACACATCATCTCCTGACTTTACGTATTCGTCTGGCCTCGCGAATGCATTCCCTACCGCAGTAGCGACCGATCGCAGCGGACACGTCTTCGTTGCCACCTCTGAAGGCACGTTTTATCCCGGTGGCGTTGTAGAGTACAACCAGGGGCAGAACGCGGTTTTGTACAGCTGTGTGGCGACCCACGGCCCCGTCGAGGGCGTTGCTGTCGACAAGAACAATGACGTATTCATCAACGGGACGGGGGCCTACAGTTTCGAAGGTAGCATTCTGGAATACAAGGGCGGCCTAAACGGGTGTCACGCGAGTACGCTGTCCGTACGCCTCCTGTCTGCCGGCGGCATGGCAGTAGATGCAAAAAGCAGGCTTGTAGTCTGTGATCCAAGGGCTCAATCTGTCGATATTATTCCACCGCCTTACAGTACGGTATTTAAATACCTCGGTTCCGGCTACGTAAACCCGGTTAGTGTTTCACTAAACAGAAAGAACGGGAAAGCGTTCGTCGCAGATAAGGGTGCTGGAACCGTCGACATTTTGCGCTACCCCGGTGGTAAACACATCGCTACCGTAGGCGGATTTTTGGTGCCACTCGGTGCTGTGGACAGTCCAAATGCAGTCTATTAACCAAGCGCGCTGCTTGCTGCCGGCCAGTCAGCCATAGAGTGGACTGTGGCCATGACCGTAACACGCAACACCTAAGAAGATTTGTCTGATGTTGCTCCTCAAGGGACGGCGCAAAATGAGAGCGCTGGCGCGGCCGCCGCATATGCCCGCAGCGGTGGGGGTCAAAACTACCGCCGCGGACCTCCTCCAACATAGCGTCCTTCCAAGTCGGATGAGCGTCCACGACGCCAACCCTGATCGGATGGATAACGCGGCGCATGCCGCATCATAACCGTTGATTTCGCCGCGCCCCCAGTCTTCATCACCTGGGAAGTGGTTAAAGGAGATTTTTCAGTTGCACTATCGTTTGATTATTCCCCTGGCCCTGAGCACTCTATTTGCAAGCTGCGGCCCAGGCACCTTAGGCTCAACGCCTCCAAGCGGTCTACCTTCTCAGAGTGGACTATGGACAAACATCCCTTTTCGGCTAGTCGCCAAGGTTCCGTCGCGCAACGAACCATCGTTGCATCGCCTGCGGAAAGCTTGGATCAACAAAGCCAAGTGCGGTAGCAACGTCATCTACTCATCGGATGGCAGTACGATCGACATCTTTCCACAAAGCTCTAGCGATCAGGGGCCGTGCGGTCAGCTCGCGCTTAAGAGACCGCCCCTCGAAGGTGCGGCGGGACTCTTTGTGGATAAGAAGGGCGATCTTTGGGCGGCGAACTCACTTGAGCACGAGATCGTTGAGTTCGCGCCGCTCTCCAATAAGGTGCTGAAAACGCTTTATGATACGGTGGGCGAGCCCGCGTCCGTCGTCGTTGATCCCAACAAAGGGTCCGTCTATGTTGCCAACATCGTGGGCCACAATGGTGGGCTGGGTGGCGTCGTCGCGTTCGATAACGGCAGCAAGACGCCAACTAGGCAACTATCGGATGCAACCCTGGAGCAAGCTTTCTTTGTGACGATTGATACGTCCAGTAACGTGTACGCGACAGGCGTGGCTGCCCATTTCGGCGCAGTACACGAGTGGCTCGGAGGGAAGGGCAAAGGCGTTGATCTTGGTATCCAACTTCAATACCCGGGCGGCATCGAAACGACCAATAGTGGCGCGCTATTGATATGCGACCAACGCCTTCCGGCGTGCGGCGACGTGGAACCGGGAACAACCGCGCTTACGCATGAATTTGCGACTTCTTCAGCCGACCCGGTCAACGCTAGTCTTGATGCGGCAGAGGCCACGGCGTTCACCGAAGATGCTTATTTTTCCATCATCTACGCGTGGCAATATCCTGGGCCCGATAGCAATCCACTTTACGATAAGACGGTCGGCATTCCCTTTAGCCAATTCGTCGCGGCTTATCCAGCGCCGTCAATCGGAAAGCCGTTCACGCCTAGCAAAAAGAAAGGGCGCCACGGCACTTATGCATCGAGATAAGTCAGGTTTGACTTTGCAACTTATCATAGTGCCGTTTCAGAATCCGTGATACCGAATGTTCGCGACATTTGTCGCATTGGTTAGCGAGGGTCCCGAAGGCGCATATGAGGACTTGTCCGCCACTGTAGGCGGTAACGCATGGTTTCGGAACACGGGCAGACTGATAAGTACATTCGCTCTAAGTCTGTGGAAACCGGAAGTTTTAAGGCGCTTATGACGCCCTTCACGTAGCGCCGTTACTCAGGCGTTCATCGTGAAGTTTGCGTCACCGTTCCAGGCATATCCCTAAGCCAGAGCTAGGGTTTTAATGCGCAGCGTACGCTTGGTGCCCAAATTTGACAAAGTATGTTATGATCGCCGCATGGTCGTTTGGACGACAGCATATCGATACTCGTATCGCTACTGGAAACAGTCGGTGAGTCGGGCATTGCTGTAGGCGGACGTCGTCATAAATCAGTAAAGCCGCCTCGCCGATGCGAGGCGGCTCTTTTATTTGCTTAATTTCTCTACCAGGAGGCGGTCGTGTTTACTACGCCCTTCGATAGGTTCCGCATCCTCGTCGGCGCGCGGATTGACGTGCATCCGGTTGTACGATCCAATCGATATACGACATGGTTTTCCACAGGCTTGGCATCGCTCGAAGAGCTACGGCGATTCACAGTACAGTTCTCGGTATTCAGCCATCTCTTTTTAGAAGCGCAGTTGCGCAAGTGTATTAACGCCTCCGACCTGGCCGCTCATCGCGCGGCGCGCGAGATATTGCTGAATGAACTCGGTGTGACCTTTACGAGTGAAGGCTCAATCGATGGTGGACGGTGTACCTTTCGCGCTGCGCATTTCGAGTGGCTCGCTGACTTTGCGCACGTGCTGGGACTGCGGTTTGATGAGATCGGGAAGCGCCATCTCGGAACACCGGAGACTCTTGCATTCTGTGACGCGCTGATGATCTATTACGGTTCAAGTGATCCTTCAACGGCAGCCGGCGCCTCGTACGCGATCGAACACTGGGCGGCCGCCGGATTCTGGAAACAACTCATTGCAGGTATGGAAGTCATGCGTGCGCGACAGGTGCTACCGCTGCCGCTCGGGTTTTGGAAGTGGCACGACGCGCTCGAAGAGACACACGTCGAGCACACGGACGCCGAACTCGCCGACGCGTTCGAAGCGGCGCGCTTCATGCCTGCGAACTTCCTCCAATCGGGCACCGCGATGCTCGACGCAGTTCATAAATTCTGGGAGGGTCTTTACGAAGCACGAATCTCGGACGACTCTGTTAGGTCGATCGGCTTTGCACGTCAATAGGCACCAATGCAAGAACTTAAACCAGAATGGCTTGGCCGAAGGCCTGTCGCTTACTCGTGCTGGTACCCGCTGCCGCGCGTATGTCGTCGCCGGCCTCGACGTCTGCATCAGCCACTCACCATGGCGCTCGCGCGGTCCCGGCTCTAAACGACCGCCGCTCCGGCCCGGCCGACAAGCCTGTAGGCGTGAAGCGTACACGTGGCCTCATCGTCGTGAATCGGGAGTTTGCTGCTGGCCCGACCCACCGCAAACGCCCTGTACGACGCCCGCCGGCACGCGACGCTCTACCAGACTCAACTTGCACGTCTACTCGGACCGGGACGCGGCAGCGGCGAGCGTGCTCGACATGCTCGGCGGCTAATGGCACTTTTCAGGCCGTTAGACAAATGTTAGAAACTGACGCCTAAAGACAATATACTGTGACGAAAAGCCTTGTGAAATAAAGCGTTTTTAAAATAGCCCCAGCGGGATTCGAAGTCCCTACCTGCGGTCCTGGCTTTTCCGTGTGGCTACTGAATAGTCCGATATCGTAAGGGTTTTCGCGATGCCCGGTTCCTGGCCGCTACTACCCAAAACGCCCTGATTCGGACCGCTCTGGTGCATTCTTGATGCACGCGGGGAGCGTCTGGTCTGAAGGGGCCGGGCCACCCAAGTGGTGCCCCACTCGTGAACGGCTTTAAGTGAGCATTCGCGGATGCCTCATTGAAACTACCAAGAAACCACCAAAATATGTCGGATAAGGGCGACAAGTGTGACGGCGAAGGCGCGTCGTGCTGAAAAGTAGCAGAGATCGCTCGCTGAAACGCAGCGAGGGAAGCCTATCCTAGAGCCTGCGAAGACTTAGCCGGGCGCCTGCGGGACGAGCAAGACGTCTTCAGGCGCCAGGCTCGCAGACAAACCGTTGTTCCAGCTATAGAGATAATTCCCCGAGGGATAGGCGTACATATCAACTTGACCCAACTTGTAGTCGGCGCAATATAGCTTCGTTTCGCTCTTCGAGAAGTTACAAAGGACCGGCCCGCCGTGCAATGGGAACGTTTTGGTCGCCGGACCATCGTATGGCGGCGCATAAACGCTCGCGCTCGCTGCGAATATGTCGACAACGACTAGATTGTCGTTCGTATCGAAGACGATACCGCCAGGGTAGCTGGTGGTAATGCCGGTGAAGATTTTTCCCGGCATTTTACCACGCGGGAACTCGATTACGGCGCCGACATTGCCAGTATTGATGTAGGAAAGGTAGACATTCCCATCGTGCACCGCCAGACCGACGGCCTGCCCACCAATAGAAGCATCCCTGAGAACACGCGTTGCCATTGTCGAGCCAGCAGGGAAAAAAGCAACATTGCCTGGCGTTTGGCTCGGCCCAAAGCTGTCCACAACGTATGCGTTACTTCGGCTGTCAAACACGATTCCTGCGGGTTGACCATGGGTGGAGGTCAGCACTGTTGAGGGTGAACCGCAGTTTGGCGCGTATTTGGTGATGGTCTTACTGATGCCATTAGGCACCCAAACGTTTCTCGCTTTGTCGGCGCCGATACCGACTACTGCGATGACGCCGCTAATCGAACAGACCGGCGCTGCGTTCGACTTGTTATTCTCGTTGTACGCGTTCACGGCAGTTGCGCCAAACTGTGAAACGTACGCAAGCCCCTTAGGCAGTGCGTTGCGGTTGTAATGGACCGGCGCGAGAGGTGCTAGGTGATCGTAAACGACGCGCAGGAACGCCGGCACCGGCAACGCCGATCGGGCCTGCACGGGCTCCAGGGCCCCGGGGGGCGCGCCTTGTCCTGGGTTAGAACAACCCGCGATAGCCACACCAAGTGCGGCTACAGCAACGAGGCAAACGACACATCGGAAAGAGCACATTTCATTCTCCAGTCTGATCCGACATCGGAGCTCGTGCGCCCCGAGTTACGGCAACGATAGACCGCGCCGCCTGAAGGGGCCATGGGGGAAACCCTCAACAAGGAACGACCTGCCCACGGCGAGACTGCGCTAAGTGGGCTCCCGAAGCGGGTGAAGGGCGTCCGCCAGCTGCCAACGCGACCGAATTCCCAAACGAGAATAGGCGGCCGACAGGTGGTGCTCCACCGTTTTCTCTGTCAGCCCAAGTGCTCGCGATATGTCGCGGTTCGAATTGCCTCTTAGCGCGAGATTGCAGATGGCACGTTGTCTCGCGGTTAGCGGACGACTTTCGTCGTCGCCTTTCCGATTGTATCGAATTCCCAAACGTCGAAGATCGGTCGCGGCCCCCGCTGACTTGTATATCGCGGCTGCAGATCGGGCACTCCCGGCGTACTCGAGGGCCTCGGCCTGTAGCAGTCGCCAGCGAACCGTTTCGAAGATCCCAGCCGCGCGCGCGGCCATTTGCCGATATCGGAGGCCTCGCAATCCGGACCTCGCCGCGACAATCACGTCGAATAACAGCAACGCTGCTTGAGCGACCTCATCAAGTCGCGTGCTGCGACTCGTTCGAAGCGCATTCCGCGCCGCACCGATCTCCGTCACCGTGCCGATGCGCGCAGCCATGAGTTCCAGACGAAACGGTGGATCGGCCCGCACCGCCGCCGTCAGAGCCCGCCGCAACAGCTCACGCGCCTTCCCGAGCATTCCCTTCCTGACCAGAAGCTCGCACTCGGGTGCAAGTATGGCAGATACGGTCATCGGCTCGCGCGCGGAAAGAACTATGGCAATGCTTGCCTCGTCCAATCCGGCCATATCTGACGTGTCTTCGTCGCCAAGTAGCGCGGTAGCGAGGGAGAGAGCGTGGAGTATGCTAGTGTGACGTGCACCGCTTACTCCGCCCTTTGTGGCCACCTGCGAGAGAGCCTCCACGGCCCGCGGAACGTCGCCTCGCAGAAGTGCGAGCTCGGCAGCCGTCAGTGATGTTTGAACGACTCGGCCACGATCGAGATCCTTTTCGAGATCGCCTCCTCGCGAAGCGATTGGTTCATCTTTGAGCTCTAAGCCCGTAATGAATCCGAGGTGATACTTGGTATTGTTAGAGGCGCGATGAAAGGCTTGAGCTCCAGCAAGGCTCGCCGCCGCCAGCGCGGCGGTCCTGGACGCAATGGCCTTCTCAATGTCGCCATCTTTTGAAGCCAGGATGGTCTCTACGTCTCTGAGCTGCGCAAGTAGTCGATGGCCAAGCGAGGTTTCGACGATCTTTTCTAGCACCGGCCTTGCTCGCGCAACATCATGGGACACCGAATACACGAATGCAAGGAATATGCGGGCCTCCGCCACCAGTGACGGTTCAACTGAGGACATTCTAAGGAGCTGCAAGACAGTATTCTCTGCTGCATTCACCAACATTGCACGCCACAGTTCTCTGCTGAGAAGAAGCAGGGAATCGGCGTCAGCGTGAGCATGTGACGGAACGTCGGGGATCTGAGTCAGCAGCAGACTCGCCGCTCGATCCGGGTGGCCCACGAGCGCTACCACGTTTGAGAGCTTTAGACGAAGCCGGTCTTCTGCCGTGGTGCCGATGTTCGTTTTGAGCGCCTGCTCCAGCGAACCCGCAGCGCCGGGTAGATCGTTAAGCCGCAGCGCTTCGTCAGCGGCGAGTTCATCGAAGCGTGAGGCAAGGCGGTGCGCGCCGGCAAGATGCAACTGCTGTGCCGTTAGGTTCGCCGGGGCAGCGTCGCGCTTATAGGCTCTCGCCAACTTTGCGTGCAGGTGACGCATCTTGGCAGGAATGACCAATCCGTCCAACGCGTCTCGAACACCGTCGCCCAGCGTGATCACGTCGGGGTCGGAAGTGACGCAGAACAATTCGGCTTCTAGCGCGCGTTGGGCGGCGGTCAGGACGGATTCTTTTGTGCCTGCCGCGACCAGACGTAACTGGTCAAAGGAAAAGGAGTTACCAATTGCAAGCGCTGCGAGCACTACGTCCCGCTGTCGGGGGGTAAGCCCCAGATACTTGCGGCGAAGGTCGCTTCGACGAGTCTCATGATTGTCTATCGCATGGAGGTCGGTCATCTGGTCACCTCTAGCGCGGCCATTTCAGAGGCCGCGGCGCCGCGGGCCCATGACAGAATTCTTGCCGATACAATGATGACTCCTGCGGGTGCGCGCGCACGACCATCCAGTACTCGTCCCAAACGGCGATTGGTCCCCCTCGGTGGGACACGGAGTGAAAAACGGTGGCATCGCTGGCGAGGTTACCGCTTAAAAGCTGAATGCACCCGGTTCTTCAGCTTAGGCTTGCACGTTTCTACGAGGGGAGTAACCGGACTGGCGCTACGGTCGGGTTTGATTCTATCGGCCGGTCCGTGAAGCTCGTTTTGCCGGCGGGCACTCCTAGGCGATTTGGTTCTCTCCTTATCAGCGCCGCCGTAAAGGTGTCATGCGCGGGCGGATGAGCTTACACCCTGCAGACCAGCGGGAAGCTACCGATTCAGCCGCCGGATTTAAGCTCGACCTCGCCGGTTATCACGTGCATCGAGATTGTTGCGGCACCGCTGCCAATCTTTGAGGCCTGGAAGTCGGTAGTGCTCGATCCGATCATCGCCCGGGCGTCGATGGTTGCGCTGCTGCTCTGCGGGATTCGCAGCATAATCTGCCCGGTCGTTGCCCGTAACGTGATCTGTTGAGCGCCTCCGACTAGGGCCATCCGCGCGTCGATCTCCCCCGCTGACGTCCTGGCCTTAACGCTGGCACGGGAACCGTTGACGATGATCACGCCCGCGTCGGTTGAGAGGTCGAGTTCGGCGCTCGCCGGCGCGTGGATTACGAAGTCGACATCGCCCGACCCCGTAAAGGAACCGGACCCGGTAGAGGTGGTCGAGACAGCGACGCCGTCCGGCGTGCGCTTCACGTCGATACGAACCTGCCGGAGCGCGGCCTCGTCGGAGGCGTACTGGGTTGCATCGACCGACACGAGCGGCTTGCTCCACGCCTCAACGCGGATCGTTCCGTGGGCCTCCGACACGGTGAGCGATCCCCTATTAGGTATCGCAACAGTCTGGTGGACGTGACCGCTCACCCGGCGATTGTCAAACGAGCAGGCTGAAAGCGGGATCGTCACAACAACAGAGAGCAGTGCGAGGGCCGGAAAAAGGCGCAGCGAGCGTGTCATGCCGCGTGTACGCTCCGTGAGCGGCTGATGTTTCGGTTTTGCCTGAGCTATTCCACCTAGATCAAGGATTATCAAATCGCAACATGAGACGATACGGGATTAAAGCATCACAACGCAACAACGGCTGCCACTGCGCTGTAAGTGAGACACTATGGCATTACGCATAACAGCGACAATTTTTCTCTGCGCGCCGATCGTTTGCATGCTCCTGGGTGCTACGGGAGAGCCGTCCGGCTCCGCGGGGGTCCAGTCGGCGGTGGACCATGCGGTGCACCGAGCCATATATGAAATGCATGCCCCGGGTGTGGCGATCGCAGTAGAGATCGATGGCAGGATCGTCGTTGAACGTGGATACGGGCTGAGGAGTCTTTCCTCGAAGGCACCCGTCACGACAAATACGCACTTCGAAATTGCGTCGGTTTCGAAGCAGTTTACTGCGGCGGCCGTACTGCAACTCGCTGAGCGACATCAACTTAATCTCGACGACCCACTCGGGAAATACGTTCCCGAGTATGCGGTTGGAGCCGCGGTCACAATTCGCGAGTTACTGTATCAGACTTCCGGTATCCCAAACTTTACCGAAGGAAACGACTTCATGCTGGTGGCCTCTACTCATAAGCCGTCCCTGCAAGCGATTCTTGACTGCATTAGCGGAAAGCCATTGGCGTTCCCACCGGGTTCCGACTGGGCATACAGCAATACGAATTACGTTCTTCTCGCTTACGTCATCGAACGCGTCTCGGGTGAAACCTATAACCAGTACATACGGCGGCACGTTTTCGGCCCGGCAGAAATGGGGAACTCTGGCTTCGCTTCGGAGGAATCTGGGTTTAGCGATATGGCGACAGGTTACCATCCCGGCACCGGTGGTATTACGCCATCGCCACATGTCGATGAAGGCTGGGCACCCGGCGCGGGCACGATCGTTTCAACCCTTGGAGATATTATCAAATGGGACCACGCGTTGCTTCAAGGGCGCATTGTATCGCTTAGATTGGTCGCACTAATGCGGGATGCCAGCTCGACTTCTGCTGGCAAATCAACCGGATACGGGATGGGTTGGTACATCGATACCGAGAAAGGACATGAACGGATCTGGCACAATGGTGCGACGTTCGGCTCTAGCGCTATGAATGCAACATTTCCGAGCGATAAAGAGATCATCGTCGTTCTTGACAACAATGTAGGCGTCGACGCAGAAACGATAGCTTCGCACGTCTTCGATGCGACGCACTAGAAGCGCGATTTCTCACCTCGTTGAGGGCACCCCACCCCCTACGGCTGCGCGCGCATCGTGCCGCTCATTTGAGGGCTACCCAACGCCTACCGCGCGCGCAGGAGCACGCTTCGTAAGCGGCGCTCTGCAGGTCCAGCTTGCGTAGGTTTTTCGCGCAACTCGTTCCGCCTAACACGGAAACGCACCCCGCATCCCGCATAACTCACCTGCCTCGACGGGCGCCTGGGACGTTAAGCCTATGGTGTAAACGGCCGGTCTTTGATCCTCGCAAAGCACGCAGTATCCGGCGCCTTGGTCGGATTATCGAAAAAGGCAATCGTCATCTGTCTCGCGCATGCTGAACGGCTAGGGGTGTGGCTGTAGCCCGGAAATTCGTAGAGATAAGCGTTGTTGAGTGTCCTAAGGGCTCGCCGCCCCCAAGATGGCGGAGTATTGGGGTCGTACTCTCCGGCAAAAATGAGAGTCGGAATGGAACTTGTCAACGGCAGCCATTCGGAGGCGGCAGCAGGCGGAACTTTCCAGAAGGAGCAGATGGCAGGGTTGAATGCCGCGGATATCTCACCGTCGAACAGCGGGTAAGCGTTGTGCGTTTGCTGATCGACGATGGTTGGGTTGTCCAGGGGTAGGCCGTCCGCGCACCATACTGAATACCGCATGCCCCAACTTAGGGAATCGGGTGACAGACCATCTTGGGCCAAGGCGGTTAGGGCTGTATAGTTCCCTTTAGAAGCGCTGAAAATGGCCTGGGGAAGATGAGGGATCGTCGCTGCATTGTTGAGTTCAGAATAGATAGTGTCGACCGCATTACGTCCCGTAAACGGACGTACATGATTTCCACCGGAAGCATCCTTTACAATGATGTCTATCGGTCGGCTGTCGAGCGATCGCACCATTTGTGCGAAGCTCGACCGCAAGTCTGGATACGATCGAGAACACTCAAGATCCGTCGCGCAGGCGTCAAAGAGCACATCAAGTGAGCGTTGAAGGTTTGCATTTCCCATTTCATCATAGGGAACGTCCGGTGGCTCGACTGATTCTAAGAGCGCGCTGCGGACGCCCCTAGGATCCATTCGCATCACATCCATCATCAGCCACGTACTGTAGGACAAGCCATAGAGATTCCATGATTTAATTCCGAGTAGTTGGCGCAAGTTAATCATGTCCTGGGCGATTTCTGCATTGTTATATCCGGCTAGGTCAATGCCGGAAGTCGTCAAGCGATGAAAGCACGCTCTAGCCGCATCGAGCTCCCTGGCTGCATCGGCCTGTACGCCCAGACCGGACAAGAAAGAGCTTTCGTGCTCCGCGTCGACCTCGGCGCAATCTAGGTTTGGTTGCGCGTATTTTGTACCGCGCTGTTCGAACACGATGAAATCACGCTCGTCCAACAGACGAATTGTCTTGCCAGAAGAAAAGGCACCAAGAGAGCTCGCTCCAGGGCCGCCGGCAGTGAAAATTACTGGATCCGGCCGCGGCGAGGAGCCCCTGCTTCGGAAAACGATGACCGGAAGATGAATCATGTTTGAGCCATCTCGCGTCCGGTTTTCGGGGACCGTAAGAAGGTAGCAATCTATTCTCTCATCGCTTGGGAGACTGACCACGCAGGCCGACTTCACTAATGTCGGAATCGCGCGTGCTGCCGCGGCTCGCCCGATACCTGGGCCGACCAGTCCAAACAGAACCACTACAAGTGCGCATGAGATCAAAGGTGCCGATGTCCGTCGATGCATGATCACCCCAAAACTTGATGGCGTGAGATGCCACCCGCCTGACTGATATCCCCCTGGTATCAATCATCTGAGGGGTACCCACCCCCCTCACGCGCGCAGGTTTGATTGCGCCAACGCTCGCGAAGATCGCACTAACGCGTTCCCCCCAACGCGATGCCACAGCTCACACGACTCTTCTCGCGCCGTACACCCCTCCCCCAACACGTGCGCGCGTACGCGTAGTGCGTAGATTGCCGATCGACGAAGCGCGAAGCGGGCAAAGCCGTTCCCCCAAACGAGCTTCGCCGGTCGCCACGAACTCAAAATCGGCGGCCCCCTCCCCCTTCTCCCGCGCGGGCGCGCGTGGGTTCATCCGCGCGAGCGACGCGCTAGCGTTGGACGAGGATGAACTCCATCAACCGGGCTCCCAGTCGGTTTGTTTTATACTCTGGGCTGGCAGATCCTGAGTGGTGCAGCCGTCTTTATTCGCAGATCATCAAATCAGAGATTTGATTCCGGTGAAGCCGGTCAAGAACGTGAGTTAGAGGTTCGCGCTTCTAGGGGCGCTGATTATTGCGTGCCGACGTCACTACCTCTGTCACGGCGCCGATAACTGCTTCAGGCTTGTCAATCTGAATATAATGACCGGAGTCCAAAACAACACGGTTTGAGCCATCAGTGGAAAGTTCCGCGAGTTTCCCATGCAAGTCGTTCCACAGCTTCCATTCGGCTGAGGCCTGATCCCTCGGCAGGTCACTGGACAAGGCGCCACGCGTAAGTACGATCAACGGTGTTGCACCGAGGAAATGGCTTTCCACCGCGACTTCCTGGGAGTCAAATTGCAAGAATGACTCGGCTTCTGAAAGAACTGTTTGAAAGTACGTAAGTCCAAATGCCGCTTCGAACATCGCCGCCAACTCGGGCGGGAAGCCTTGAGGCGCACTTCGTCTGCACGCAGCGGCCACGCGTTCGGTACGTGCAGAATCCGCACAGGCACGGATCCCTTGCAGCTGGCGCTTGTCGTTCTCTGCGATAGCCGGCGCGACGGCTTCAAACATTGGAACTTGATTCTCGATCGACGGGTCGACAAGTACGATGCCGACAACGTCTCGCAAATGCCTGCTTGCAAAGACGCGTACATTATAGCCTGCCATTGAATGCCCCACGAGCACGTACGGCGGCTTCAGCTTCGCTAGTGCAAGCAGTTCCTCGAGGTCTGCGACTTCTGCACGAGTATCGCGCGGAAGCGGTCCGGGGGAGCTTCTGCCAAGTCCCGCTCGGTCGTAGGCACATACTCGCGTTAGGTTGCCAATTTTCCATTGAACGAGGCGCCAACTGTAAGCGCTCTCAGAAATTCCCGACTCAAGGATCACGGTCGGAGAACCAGCGCCCACGCAATACAAGTTCAAGCTTCGACCATCTTCTAGCCTAACGAGCCGGCTATCACGAGCATAGGCGGCGTACCAGTCCAAAGCGGAAACCGACCCGTTTTCTGCTGCGGCCGGATGAACGATCAGCGTTTCCACCATGAGAAGAATCATGATCGAACGGCGCAAGCAATAAGTCGCGCGACTCATTTTGCGCTGAACAACCGACACCCTTCGCACCTCACTTTTAGCGTATCTGAGACCGCCTTCGGCGGGATGCCGCCAGTCTCTTTGGCTGTGGCAGAGATGTGTCACCGCTTGAATTAAGTCGTGGCCGTTCAAAATCGGCGACACCCTCCCCCGCCTCGCGCCTTGCGCGCGTGCGCGCGATCTCACGGCAGCGCTCGCATGGCGCGCTAGCCATTCACCCCAACGCGATGCCACAGCTCACGCGACCCCTCTCGCGCCGTGCCCCCACCCGCAACACGCGCACGCGTGCGAAGGCGCTGGCACTGGGAACGTGCCACCCCCTCGCGCGTTAACACAGCCTCTGGCGACTGTGGGTTGCGGACTCTTGGGGCAGGACGAAGTCGAGCGGGCCGAGGCATTCAGGAATTCTTCATGAGTCCGTTTCAGAGTGATTTCGACCGCCTGATTTGGGTGGCAATGTCCGCCGGAGGCACTAACCATGGCAGCTACTAATCGTATTCCGTTGAGCGCGATTCCGCGTTTGGCCGCGATTGCGCTCGCACTCACCGGGTGCTCTTCACTTGCGGGAGCGCCGACAACGCGAGTGCCGACGACCCAAGCGCCGATGACGCACGGAACCCGGCCTGCGAGTGGTTCGCAGGATCTCTACATCGGAAACATCCTTGGCGGCGTGCCGCTCTATTCGACCGGCAAAAACCCGCATCAGGTCGGCGACATCACCGATAAACTGCCGCGAGTTACTAGCGTCTGGGTGGATCAAACGGGCGTGTTGTACGCATTCACCGATAACCGTCAGTATCCGTATGAGACGATCGAGGAGTTCGAATCCGGAGCCACGATCCCGTTTTTCTCACTCGTACTCCAGCATTACGGTGCCATCGGCGCGGCCGACGCGACGCAGAACGTCTATGCGCAGGGAGAGGCGGTGATCAACGGTCAAGGTCAACAAGTGATCGACGTCTATCCGCCGGGTAGTCAGAACTATGCTAATGAGTACGTCGTCCCGTCGATCGGTAGGGTATCAGGGCCGCAGGGCATGGCCTTCGACGCAACCGGCGCTCTCCTCGTCGGGGTCGCTGCGCTCGCACACAACAAACAAGGCCAAGTGGGAGCGGTATTCCGTCTGAATGCAGGTTCGTCGACGTTCGTCAATCTCAACCTCAAGAAGGCGCACGGGGGGCTTATCGCAACCGACGGAGCGGGAAATCTCTACGTGGGCGGCGGGACGTTGATCTCGGTATACGCGCCTGGCGCAACCAGTCCATCGCGCATCGTGCATACGAAAGACACGGTCGTCGCTCTAACGGCCGCCTCCGACGGCACGCTCTACGTCGATACGTATACTGGAGGAATTACGGTATACGCGCCGGGGGAAGTGAAGTCGAAGGACAGCTTCATCCCGCAAGCGCAGGTAAGCGGGCTCGCACTCGGGCCTGGCTAACAACGGTACCGGAAGGGCTGGCGCGCAATACAAAATTGTGCCGCCAGCCCCATGCCTCCGCCATCACGTACGAGCTGGAGTTGACCCGCTTTCGCTAACGGCCAAGACTGACCGCCCCCGCTCAAAATCGGCGACACCCTCCCCCACCTCGCGCCTTGCGCGCGTGCGCGCTTAGGTTCAGCGGCCGCCGACGTTGTCGGTAGGCGTGACGCTACGCCAGGCTTCCGCAATCGATTTTGCCATCACTTTAAAACGAAGCCGACCGGCTACCCTCGATCAATCGGGTCGGTGCGCCCAGGCGCGACAGCCGCGCACTTTGCGGACTTACCAGACATCCTAACCCCGCGCGATCCTATCGCGTTCCTGCCGATCCGACGCAAATTGCAAGAGGCAGCAGCGCTTCGTTACTAAACATGCTTCCTTAGGCCGGTTTCTTAAAGCTCAACCCCTCTAGGGACGCGAAGAATCCGTCGGCGGCGTAGCCGGCGAGAAATGCCAGAGCGAGGGGCGACAAGGACGCCCCAGTGGAGATCGTAAAGGCGTTGAAGAGGCCGATTATCAACCCTGCAATCATTGCTACAAGGATGCGAGCAGACGCGGAGTATGTAAGCGAGAAGGTGTGTTTGCTCACCTCAGCGGAGAAGAGGCGAAGCAGGTACGCGATTGCGCCAAGCAAAGCGTAAAGGATCGTCAAGATAACATTGCTGAGCGCGCCGTAGTATAGGTTGGTATCGCCCAACACATCCTTCGCGACTCTTTGGACGTCTTGGTAGAATTTCGTGCTCCTTTGCACCTCCCTCGGGAGAGCGGCAGAGTTTTGTAAGTCATTCGGCAACACATAATTGGGCCACTCGATTTTGCGTCGACCGATGAAGAGGTATCCATTAAGACTGACGGCATCGCGCTTGATGGATCCGGCCGTAGCAACAAAATCCCGTAGAGCCTCCACCAGCGATATTGATGCGACGGGGGCGACGGGCGCCCCCTTCGGCCTTGGCGAGGTTGCAAAGTCGGCGCGCAACGTTACGACGACATTGTTTTCAGTTTCTATGTTCGCGCTAATGGACTTCGACAGGCCATTCGTGACGAAGGAGAGGTAGGATAAAGTGATAATGACGATCAGAAGGGCGAAACCTACCAATTCGTACGTTCGCATCGTCTTTGGTCCGACGTAGCGAGAAGCTCGTAGCGTTTCGGCGGTGACGGGAGAGGCCTTCGCGGCGACTCTTGCGATCGCAGCCACCAGGGGCGCGGCAGTATCACTCGTCCAAGCGGTCGCGCCGGCGGTGCGGCCCGCGGTTATCGCGCTAGCGATTGTTTGTACGTCGGCGGATGCGATGTCGATCCCTGCTTCAGCAACATAGCCAAGGAGCTCTTCTGCATCCTTCAGCGCAATGTCTAGATCGATTGCAGGCGGGAGCGGGTCGTCTTCGTGATGCGACCGGCCCGCAAACAGCTCGGATAACCACTTGCGCATAGGCATGCTTCTACTCCTCAAGAGCCCGCATGAGCAGCCAGCGGGGTTGGAGCGCGCAGGGAAAGCTGAGACAACCCCGAGCACCCGGCCAAGAACGCGCAGCCTACCGCGCCTGCTATAGCTGGCTTCTTGTAGGCATACTTGGACGTCCTTCAAGAACGTAGTAAAAAATCAGCTAGTAGAATATCTTCTTAAGCTAAGCGCGGAGAGCTAGCCCACAGTAGTAGTTCGAGTGCGTGGCCAGTTCGATAAGCGTCGCCCAATGGCAGGGATCTGACTTGAACTATGTTGTTAGAACCGCGAAAGGACGCCACGCCGAACGTGATCGCAGCACGGCATTGAGAGTGGTAAGCAGCTTTCTCATGCAGGCCACACGAGCAACTCGGCCAGGTTTGCCGGCGTCTTTCAGTCGTCTCCAGAACATCCGGATGCCGGATTGCACCGGATTGCGGAGACGGCTGCCATGTAAAGTATGCTCCTAACATAGGCGCGCCCGCCCCAGGTCCCGCGTGATCCACGCATTCGGCCGCTATCGCGAACGTTTCATTTGAGGGGTACCCCTCCCGCGTTACGCGCGTATGCGCATGCGGCCTCACGGCAGCGCTCGCGTAGCGCGGCAAACCCATTCACCCCTTTGCGGTGCGCATTCGCCGGCAACTCATTTGAGGGTACCCCCTCGCCCCTAACCTCACGCGCGCGCATGCTGGTGTTAGAGTCCGTCGGGCCGCTTGCAAACGGGTGCGATTCGAGTCGGGCTTGCGTAGCGGTCGGGCGAAGTCGTCGCCCATCACGCAAACCTCAGCAGGCCGAGCGCGAGATAAGACCGCTTCTGTCGCGTTGGCCGCGCGTCCGCCGGCGCACCCGAGCTGAGATTCCGCAGAACTGTAACAGCCAGACGCGATAGGCGCAACCCGTTCCCCCCAATGTGATGCCGCATGTCGTGCTACTCGCTTACACTGCAGCTGTCCCTCAAAAACTTCTTACGAAAAAAGCGAGGCAAGGTAAAGACAGGATCGACAAGCGGCTTGCCCTAGGCCGCCGTAGCGAATCACTGTCTCATGGAACGGTGGGATTTGCCGTGGGATACTACATAGGCGCTTCAAACGTCCGCTTGCCGCCTCGCCGAGTCGCTTTTCGTCTACGATGGGACTCGTTGCACGTGTGGTATACGAGAAAAAATGTAACCTCCAACAACAAGCCCAAAGAATAAACCGATGTGCGCCTCGATTGTCCAACAAACCCACATTAGTGTCGACGTCGGAGTAACATTAGCTAGAGTTGCTGTACCGATAAAATTATCGATTGCCAGCCAAAATGCGGTGCTCCAATTAATGGGTGGGCTGAACCCGCCATATGATCCACCTAGCAAGTAAATGTTCGTAAATGCGCTGACGGCCACGATAAAGAAGGCTATGTATGAACCAAGCGCCATTAGCGTTGCGATACGACCTGGCAGGATCGGCCCCCTTGCTTCAGGCAGGCGTGCACTAAACACAAGTATGGTTGCCGTTTTAATGAGCCATATGAGCGCGACCAACCTGGTTGCGATCGTGGTGTGGGGTTCGTCAAGCCCAAACATCAAGTCTGCTGCGTAGCTTAAGCTTTGGGGAAATGATGTGCGAGCATCCATAAAGTGAAGCGCAATTCCGATCAAGGCGGTGGCCAGCCAAATTGTGATGAAAAATTGTGATATCGGCTGCCAGGCCTTCTGTCCGATCCACGCACCCTGCCATTCTGCTAGCGGGCCGCGCAACAGGATTAACCAAGCCGAAATTGTAACCAACGCAACACACATCACAAGAATGTAGGGCATCGGGTCGGATGGGTCCGTCGCATTGGGGGGTAGCGGCCCATGAAACCTGGTGTAAGAATATAAAAAGAGAAATGATGGCGGTAGCCAAGACAGAATGATCAACTCGGCCCAACTCGAGTAACCTTTCCTAGTAACCAACAGAAGAGTAAGCAGGACAAGAACTAACACCAGTTGGGCCCACGAATAGAGAGGCTCTGAGGAAGCCCGCGCCTCGCGTTGTAGCTTTAAAAGCCGCATCCTCTTATCGTACTGATCAATGGCAGCAGCGTTCTGCCAAATCCCGAGCCGCAAATGCTGCGCCTGAGCTTGGTAGTGTTCATATATATTCCGCTCGCGGGGGGAAAGCCATGCAGACTCTCTATCAAAGGTAACCAGCCCGCGTTGCATCAGAAGAAGCGTGACGGCCGTGCCATTGGGCAGAAATACCTCTGTCGGATTGTCAATTTCTACCGATGGGAATGGCTTTGGTATCCCGTGCTCGTCAGAATAGTATTCAATGGTACCGCGTGTAGGGGCGAGGACTCGGTGGCCAACGAGGAGATTTCGCAAAAACACGGTGCGAGCGTAAGCAATTTGTGGGGGAGTGGGTGCCCAGAGTACTGCGCGGAGATTTATAGTGAAACAGCACCTATCCCGTGGGCCAAGCGTTGTACCTGGAACTTTCAACCAATTGACAAACAGGCTATTGTTATCGCAGCACGCGACAACTAGAAAAGCGTCAAGGCGCCCGGTGTAGTCAATACCTGACGAATTAATTCCACGATTTGCTGGTGATGCCAAAAGCAAATATAAACCGGCAAAAAACCAGGTGGCGAACCAGACGGCCTCTAGAAAGCTGAGTACAGGGGGCTGGTCAGAAAAACTATCAGAGATAGCGTCGTCAAGCCTGTTGAAAAGAGCGTTCACTTCGAAGAGAACTTTCATCTTAGATAGCTATCGCACATCCGCGTTGCGATTCGGAGCTCTCAGCGGTCTAATTTTTATCGCCTTCATCATTTGTCGCTGGGGTCTTTACCTGCTGCCACCAAGAGTCGCCCTCGTCTTGTATCAGGCCCTCAATGCTCTCAGCATACTCGGTAACGATGTCCTTTGTCATGTCAGCGTATTTGCCAGCACGAGTCTCGAATAGAAGCTTCTCTCCCGAAGTTTCGCTGGCAGGTGTGAAGCATCCATTCACTCGTCTTTGTTCTTCTGGAAGCCATCAATCGATCTCAACAACGGCGAGATGGCTCCGGATATGCCAGCTGCAGCTATGGCCCACGAGGCTTTGGAGTCGCCTCCCCAAAGGCCCGGTACGAGCGCGATGATGGGAACGGCCGCGCCGAACACGATCGAGGCGATATTAAATATGGAATGTCGCCGGTGTGCACCTTCGGCCCATTTGGAATAATACTGCGTTTCTCGGTCGAACGTTTTCTGAACTGTATCGAGGCGACCGTTGTCCGGAATGTCAGCCATGCTACCCCCTCAGCATTGACGCAGAAACGCAGTTGATGGCCTTACAGAGGGCCTCAGTTTAGCAAGTCGTCCGTCCGCCCTCATCGTCTTGCGCCTAAAAAAACACGCGGCGAACCTCTACTGATGTTCGAGGAACTTCGTCAGCGCTGCCATCGTCTGTGCCGGCTGTTCCTCCATGAGCCAATGTCCCGTATCTTTAAGAATTACGACAGTCACGCGGCTTCGACAGAAGCCAGGGTTTTAGCGACGAGGGACCGCAACGCACCAAATAACATCGAGAGGGTATTAAAGACGCTGTATCGTCGAAACGCAGCCTTGGCCCCACTTCCCACAGTAAGCGGTCTCGCGATCATAAGCCTGTTGCAGTTTGTCGAGTCGCTCTTTGTCTGAAATAATATCAACCGTTTCGCGTGCTCCTTACGGCTACTACGGCGATGGCGCCGGGCAAAATGGCGCTAGCTTTGCGTCCGGCGCAGCCTTGTCTTGAAACGTTACTGTTGGGGCGCTCGCTGATGGCGGACAGAGAGTATCGGCCGCTATTTGGGCGCTGAGTTTATTGACGGCATTCCACGTCGCCCGATCGTTGATCGGCGGCGGGGTATTGAGCACCGCTTGCGTATACGTCAGCCCTGAAGCTAGTAGCGAAGTCGCCAGAGTAGCCGTGTTTCCAGCCGCTTGCGGATTGTAGGAACTTGTTACGGTGGTGACTTGCGTACCTGGTGGAAGCGGCGACGGCTGGAGGAACGGCTTGGTGGTTGTTGTCGTTTGGCCCTTGCCGGGGGCAAAGGATTGGTACAGCGCTACCATCGGGAGGAGCAGCGACAGGTTCGATAGGTTGGTAATGCCAACCGTACCATCCTTATACTCCACTGCGTCATGCCACGTGTAAGCAACTTTTGGATTTCCCTTCGGCTGGCACGCGGCGTAGATCGCGTCGGCATCAACCGCGCTTGTGGGAGCCTCTTGGAATGTTCTATGCGTAATCCAGTAGGAGACGCCGAAAACCCTTAAGATCATCGCTCCCTCGATAGTGTACGTTGGATCCATTATATGATTGCAGGCATATACGAAATTGTCGAGCGTCCATTCAGGCATGGGAATGAGCTGCCAGTGGCTCTTGAGTGCCCTGTGCTGCATTATCTGAGAAAAGCCAGCGAGCACCTTATCACGCGTTGAGTCGTAATCTGGCCTGACATCGGTCGCAAGAACGTAGACGATGTGATTCGTACCCGGTATCTGGAGGGGAATGAACGGCGTAGGGCTTGGAGACGGCGATGCTGTTGGAGGTACGGTTGCGGCTAGGTTCGCTGCGGAGGCCGTAGGGCCGGCGGGAGTCGCAGCAAGGCAAAAAGCTAGGGCGGCGAAGGCCATTTGCGCCGCGCGGAAGGTGAGGGTGCGCCTGACGCGAGGTCTTCTGATCGCGGCAAAACGCGCAATGCGTTGTGTGCGCTCCGCGAAACCGAAGTAGCTTCCTGAGATTTGGAGGTGCCAGCGCATGAGAATACTCCTTTCCGCAGTGTTTCAGGACGGCGTTTCACTCGATCCCGTTATTCAGCCACGGATTTCTACGGTGGTGTTGCTAAGCGATCACCTAAAGTTGCTCGCCGACCTGCTGGCAATGCTGCGGTGCTTATTCAAAGCGTAGCGGCTCAATAATCAAGATCATCCGCGCCACAAGAGAATTGCGCATAGGACACATCTGGAACTTTACGCAGTAGGCCGTATGCCGGGAATGCAACCGGGCGACCGCTAACGCTATCTTAGCAGCCAAGACAAGATCTCGAAAGCCCCCAGGCCCGCAGAGTAGTGCGCTCTAGCGTATGGCGCATGACATCCCACACGAACGCTAGATTTGCCAAGCAGAATCGCTTCAATCCGCGCGATAGCCCTTCCGTTCTCAGTGTAGATGAACGAAGCCACGACCTTTCTTCTGCTGAAAGTGCTCAATGAACGCGCTCCTCGACCCAACGCGCAGCGGCTGAGCGTGATGATGCTCTCTAGCGCCGTGGGTGCCCCGCCGCAACACGTGCGCGCGTACGCGTAGTGCGTAGATTGCCGATCGACGAACCGGGAAGCGGACAAAGCCATTCCCCCAATAAGTGCAACTGGCCGCGCGTGACTTCAAAATCGGTCACACCCTCCCCCGTCTCCCGGCTGCGCGCACGCGCGCGCGTATGCTGGCGCCGGCGCTGGCGAAGATCGCGCCAACCCGTTCCCCCCACGCGAAGCCACGGCTCACGCGACTCGTTTACACTTCGGCCGATGCCGCAAAAAATTCTTACGAAAAAAGCGAGGCGAGCTAAGGACGTGATGGACAAGCGGCTTGCGCCAAGCCGCCGTAGCGAATCAATGTCATATGGATACGGTGGGATTGGGCTGTCCGGGCTCCTTGCTCTGCCAACAAGCCATTGGTACGTAAGATCAGAGCCGACACGCAAAATGATCGGACATCGGCGCACCCCAAGTCATGCCTCGGTCATGGTGTTCCGGTCACTCCGACGATAGGCTTACCGTCAACCAAGATAGGGTTCGGCCTCGACCATTTTCGTGTCGTAGGGTCCCGAAAGGAGGAGACTAGGTAGTCGCTCTCATTTCCGCCCACCGATCCCTTGCCGGTCGGGAGGTGCGAAGAGCTCGAGTGCTGCCACGCTACAATCTCCAAATTGCCTTGCACACTTTGCAGCAGCGAGGCTCCACGCACCGTTACCGACAGTAATCCAGGAACGCTCCCATCGCTTTCAACGTCGTCGTCCTGATGCCACGGGAGGCCGGGAGCGTCGTTCTCTCGCCAATAGTGGGCAAGGCTGAAGTGACACCCCGGTTTCTGGACGGATTAGGCGCTTATTTCGGATTGCCGGCGGCGCCATTCGACCGGCGGTAGATAGTCAAGGCGCGAGTGCAGTCGCGTCTCGTTGTAATGCTTAACCCACGCCGTGATCGTTGCCTTCGCTTCCTCATACGTTGCGAAGCGATGCTGCCAGACGCACTCGAGCTTGAGCGTTCCCATAAACGATTCGGCGACGCCGTTCTGCTCCGGCGTGTGCGGCAGGATGAACTCTTGATGCAAGCCATAGGATTTCGCCAGGTCGCGATAGAGTTCCGACGCGTAGACCAGCGCGTTGTCCGTCCTCAGCGTAACGTCGGCGTCGCCCTGTGGCAGAGCACCGAATCGCCGGATTAACGCGTCTTCGAGTGCCCAGGCCGCTTCCCGCGCATCGTTGCGCTGGCTGACGTTGAGGCCGATGCACTGCCGATCGGCACAATCTAGTACGGCGTTGACGTAGACCAAACCATCGAGTCGAGTCAAGACGTATGTGGCATCGGTCGCCCAGCGAACGTCGGATACCAGTGCGACGCTTGGGCTCGACTCAACCCGCGGAGAACAGCGCTTCTTGAGCCGGCGGTGACACTGCCAGCCTTTGAGCTGCATAATACGCTGCACGGCTTTACGGTTGATCTTGAAGCCCTGTCGGCGCAGCCGAGCCCAGACCATCCGATAGCCGAGGTAGGATTCGGTATCGATGAGGTGTTTAATGCGCTGAGCCATAACCTCATCGACGATCGGAACACGATCGCGCTCGCGATAATAGGCGGTGCTGCGCGCAACATCGAGGATCCGGCAGATCACGGCTTTTGGCCATCGTCGTCGAGCAGAGAGCCGGATAACATCGGCTCGACTGAAGTGAAAGGACGCATCGCCTCCTTTCGAATCTCGTTCTCCATCACCAGCTCGCCGATTTTGGCTTGCAAACGTTTCACCTCGGCGCGGTACTCGGCTTCAAGGCCCTTCTTGTTGACCTTGAGCGCGTCGACGCCAGCACGATGATACTCTTCGGTCCATTCGCGGAACTCTGATTGTGTGAAGCCATGCTTGCGCGCCGCTTCAGGTACGGAGATTTTACCTTTCAGGACGTCGAGGATGATCGCCGCTTTACGCTGCGCAGTCCATCGCTCGAACTTTTCCGGCTCGGGAGCCGGTGGCGGAACTGGTTGCGATCGCTTTCTCATTGAACACCTTCATTTCGCTTATCAGGTGTCCAGCTCCCGAGGGGTCACATCAACTCGGGGCTGAGACGCCCGAAGAGCTGCCCCCGTTGATGCCAGAGGTGCCGCCAGAGTTGACGCCGGAACCGCCACCCGAATTTACACCTGTGTGCGCGCCCTCGCCTTAGACAACTTGCGCAAGAGTGAAGCTGACGTCTGACCGAGCAGATATCGGTAAGATGAAAAGCACGCCCGCAGCGGTTAAGGTGGCTGCAATGGTCCAACGCCGCATTTTACGTTCTCCCGTGTGACAAGCCGGACTGTCACGAATATCCGTGGCTCAAGAACTAGTCCGATTCATCCTACCATGCGGCCGACAGGTACCGCCTCGGAGAGGACGAACACCTGTTCGCCTTATGGCGAGGCCGCCTCAGTTCGCTGCTCCAGAAGAGCCGTGGGACGATGCCAAGGCCGTCAGGGCTGCCGAGGACCGAGCCGTCGTGCTGGCATGGCTCTGCATGTATTACCGGGACGATGGGGCGATGTTCTCGGCGCAGATCAGCCGTCGCCGTCAGCGCATCACGCTAGGCGGGACAGACTATTGGCTTGTGCGCGTGCCAAAGCGATCATAAGCCCGTGATCCCAGCGATATAAGCGATATAAAAGAAACCCGGTTTGCCGCCACTTTCGGCGTATCGTTCCGATCTGCGCAAGAGCGTTTTTCCTTTTACTGCAAACGCTAGACGCCGCGCAGCCGATCGCGTTGTCAGCGGAACATCGGGAGTTAAGACGCCGGATAAGGGCTCGTTCTACGGGAACTATCGGCTCGGTGCCCGCCTTTGCCGGCTTCCTGCCGGACGAAACCGATTCGTCCCTCCGCGATTCTATTCGCCACTACCCGGTGCTACGCTACTCTGACGTGGGGTTAGCGCGGGGCGCGCGTGATCCAAAAGTAGCCGAGCACGCACGCGACCATGGCGCAATCGTCATGACGCGAAATGCCTACGACTTTCGCGTCGCGCTACGCGATTTCGCCGAGCGTTCAACGCGGGGTGATTGCAAGGCGATGCACTGTCATGAAGGGGGCGGGTTGGTCACGGTCAACGGTGCGGTGCCGAGTTTCAACTTCGCCCGCGTTACGCGCAAGCTGTTATTGGATGGTACGCTCATTACGTGGGAGGAGGTGTTCCTTCTCAATCTCCGGGTCCACATCGATCCGAGTGAGAAAGTTACAATCAGCATTCTTCCGCAGTGCGAACGCTGTTTACGATCTCACGCACCGGAGTGCCCTCGATGCGCAGCGCTTCGTATCCTAGATCTTTACCTCAATCAGATCGCGACCGACCCGAAGTGTGACGCCGTGCGCGGGGATGACACCCCGCTTTAGCGCACGATCTTCCTCCAAGAGACGCGGGCATGACGCTTGCGGACCTCGTCGGCCTCACATCCGTCGCCAAACCTCACAGCGCGCAGGGTTAGTTCGTGCATCTTCGCAACGTGGCCATCCTTGTTTACAGTGACGCTTAACGAGGCGTCATCGCCGGTCGTCCGCCACAGCACGCGTCGAAGCAACCCACGGTCAAATCAACCCAACCTCACAGTTATCAGCTGCCTGAAACGCAACCTCAGGTAGCGGGGACGCAGAAAGTTCATATGAGTACCTGCTTCCGACACGCCTCAAAGGATTCATAGCTTTTACAGGCTACACGAAAATGGGGTCCTCGCAGGCGAGGATCCCCACTTCGCTTCCCTTTTGACTCTACGGTTTCAGTTTGAATACCGTGCCATTGCCATTAGAGCCAGGGCCGAGCCCCCCAGTAGTGCTGTAGAGGCGGACCGGAGATTTGACCAAGAGCATTCCCCCCCGTGGATATGCGCCGTCGCTGCTTCCCGAAAAGCTATGCAGCACGGCGTAACCTGATCCGCCTGTCTTTAGCCTGAAGACTGTTCCGCATCCGGAAGGGCATGCTGACGCTCCGCCGCCCCCAGCCGTGGTGCCGTAAAGGATCCCTGTCCCGCTATTAAAAGTCAGGTTCGCGAGCGGACCTAGGCCATCGCTGCCACCTTGAAACGTATGAAGGATCGTTTCGGTGTAGGAAGTCCCCGATGGCTTCAGCGCGAATATCGTTCCGTAGCCTCCAGATGGGCCTGCACCCCCAGTGTTTGTCGTTCCGAAGATTGCATGATTCTTTCCGAGCGTCACGCTAGCAAGCGGTTGCGCACCATCGCTGCCGGCCTGGAAACTATATAGGACGCCTTCGAGGTAGCCGCTTGCATAAGGTGTCAATTTGAACACGGTGCCACAGCCCAGACCGCCAGTACAAGAACCGCTGCCGCCCAACTGCGTCGTGCCGTAAAGCGCTCCGGTGTGATCGGCGACAAGACCCGCCTGCGGGTTCAAGCCATCTCCCGGGTGGCCGAAGCTCCAAAGAACGGTTTCAATATAGCCTGACCCAGAAGGCGTCAGCTTGAACACGGTTCCTCCACCACCTTGACCACCATTGTAAGACGTTCCGTAGAGATCGCCGCTCTTATCGGCGAGTAGACCTCCAAGCGGGTTTTGAGCGTCTCCATGCCCGTGGAAATTATAGATAACGCTCTCCGTATAGCCCGAACCCGTTGGAGTGAGCTTGAACACTGTGCCACAGCTGTAACTTATGCATCCTGTACCTGTGCCGCCATAAAACGTCGTTCCGTAAAGGGCACCAGTTGCGTCAGCGATCGGGCCAGCATTAGGATGCGCTCCATCAGGAGAGTTTTGGAAGCTATAAATCACTTTTTCGGAATAGTGTCTTCCGCTTGGTGTGAGTTTGTATACAGTCCCATAGCCGCCAGAGGGGCCAGAACCGCCAGCATAGGTGGTACCATATAGAGCACCCGCCTGATCAGTAACTAGATTTCCCAGAGGGTCCACTCCATTGGCAGAGCCCTGGAAATGATATAGAACGGTTTCCCTGGGCGCGCCTTTCGGTGTGGACGGGGCATTGCTCAACAGGGGTGCTGCTAACGGCAGCCGCTGCGCCGCGCCGCTGGAGACCGTCAGGGGCGAGCCAGCGTTCGTGCTGCAATCGATCAAAGCGAATGAGAAGAGAAAAAACGACAGGACGCTTCGGCTTCCCGAAAACGTGGCCCGGCCTCCCTTAGAAACCAATGACATTAGCGGCCTTCCTTTTTTTAAGACGTGCGCTTTAATGTTCACAGTCGGCGCTGTAGCAAAACGGCAACTCGGTTAGGTTGCAAAGCCCGGGGGCTCTAGCGGCCAAGCATGGGTACCTTGATATTCGGCCGCCGGATTATTATAATGCCGATTACCTTGCCTTACAATTTCCGTGCGGCAAAAAACCGATTTCTTGGCAATAAGTCTCTATTCGGCAAAGAGTCGAGGAATGTCGCACGCTAAAAGTGCGCTGCAACGACGGGCCTCTGACTCAATAGCTTTTCTTACTGAGCGCGATTCGCCGCTACTTCTAGCCAACAGAAGGGCGCGTGTGCGCAGCTTATGGCTTCCGCTGATTTGAGAGGCTACAAGATAGGCACTGAACTTGCCGGCAATGGACCCATGGCTTTCACTCAAGGTCACCGCCTCGTTCGCGCAATCACTTGCTATCGCCATTTGGCCCAGGGCCCGCGCGGCCAAAGCCATTTCTCGTAGTATTTGTCCCTTAACCCTGTAATTGGCAAGCCGATCGGCGCTTTTTGCAGCTGCTTCACCAATCTGCCACGCCTCTAAAAACTCTCCCCGATGCAAGTGCACCATTGCTCTCCCAAGTTGCATCCCCAGCCACTTTTGATTTCCTGGATGTTCGTATTCCATAGCTCTGGTGGCGAAGGAAAGTGCTTGATCCCAAAGCTGAGTAACTAGCGAGCCTTGTATCGCAAACGTCAGCATATCTCGGAGCGCTGTCGGGCTCTCTATAGAGTCTGCCATGGTCAAAACCACCTCAATCTCGTTGCGGAACGATCTCTTAGAACCGTCATTCGCATGCTTCAGCGCCAAAGCTGCGCTAAGATTGGCGGCCATCCTAAAACGCCCACTTGATCGTGCCTTGTATATCTCGAGGCGAAGCTCCTCAACGGAAGCACTTCGCGTTTCCAGCAATGAATCGTAGCCTGTGTTTACCTTCACTACACGAGCTAGCATTTCAACCATAGCTCTAAGATCGGCAGAAACATCTTTTAATAGGCGATCGGCCTGCCGTAGGATGCTGGACGCAACCTCGAAATCCCCAATGATATTACGTCTAGTTGCAACGGCATACGAGATCTCGACAAACAGCTGCCTTGCGACCGGATTGGAAGAGTCGGCAAAGGCTCGTGCGCGGTGCAGCGCGAGTTCCGCCATCGTAAGACCGACCTTCTCGTCGCCACATGCCCAAAGCCGTTTTGCATGCAATAGCATGATTTGGCATGCACGGAGATCGCGCCGTTCCGTCTCTGATATCCTGTTTAACATTTGAGTAGCCCAATCGATCCCCCTCTTGGCTCCCAGATCGTCCCCAAGCTCGATTGCAATGCTTGCATATTCACAAGCAGCTTGAATAGCCGTAAGAGGCTCGCTTGAAGTTCGTACTTCAGCATAGATGGACTGCGCCAAGTGATCGTGACCCGACTCCAGAACCGCTCGTGCACGCTCTAGCTGGAACTCTCCGACATTAAATGTGCCTCCAAACTGATGCTCCGGCGGCGCTGATGCGGAAGTGAGATGGGTAACAATACGAGTGCATATGTCGCTTCGTTCGCGATACAGCTGCCGCCTTGATATGTGTAGCTCCGTCGCGACATCAGCAACAGAACGTTTGTCAAAGTACAACCTCTTGACAATAAGAGCCTGGCGATTTGCCACCATCTCATGTCCTGTAACTTGACCGCTTTCGAAGAGTTCGGCGGCCGAGGCGGCAATAAGATCCCGCAGCAGCAGTGAGACGGAACGCGATTGGGATGAAACGACTTCACCGGACAAGGTATCGCCCAATAATTGCTTGGCAATCGGATTTCGGCGAAGACGATGTGGCTCGTCGAGGTGTCGGAAAAAATGACGGACTGCAGATTGGCGCGAGGCGGCGAGATCAGGCGCAGGCATGAGGCTTCTCCCCCTACCGGAGCGGGCCAGGTCAACGTCAGAATGTTCTGCTTGTTTATTCGCTAGGCCTACGCATCCGCTGAAGTACAGGAAAGTTTTTGCCACGTTTGAGACTTGTTGCCAAGCCAAGATGGAGAGGCTGCCGCGAAAGCCAAGGATCGCAGGAACCTAAACAGAACGAAGGATGACGACGTGGTACTCGAGCGATTCTTTCCTATGTACGCCTCGTTCGTGGCATTTGCCCTGACGAGCTGCGTTAATATTGATTCTGCAGAAATGGCGCATACTGCACTCCCAAACGTGCACACCGCATCTATCGAGACTCTACGCGATCGTGTTGCCGATAGCCGCATGCCGCCGAACGTTCAGAACGCTCTGCTAAACGAGCCGGTTTCCGCCAAGGTCGGATTTCGCATAGCCCCGGCGGCGGCTAAACGCGGCGTCTACGTCGAGGTATGGGGTAAGCGGACGTATGGCTACAAATTGAGCGATCGCAATAATGCACCTCCAATATGTTCCGTGAATCGGGAGCCTACAAAAGCAGAAGGAATCGCGACTGATCCGATGGGTCGCCTCATCGTCCCGGACGCAACCGGTAACGTGTATGTGTATGGAGGTTCGGGCATGTGCACGAACAGGTTGCTCGCAACCCTTTCGGAACCGTACGGAACGCCCGTAGACGGGGCGTCACGCGATGCCGTACACGGCAGCATCTATATCGCTAATGGTGGCATTTCCGCTCCGGGCAACATTGCGGTCTGCAGTTTGTCAGCCGGGTGTCAATCAGGCCCCCCGACTCCGAACCTAACCGAGGTGTGGGGTGTCGCGCTGGACGTTCACGGTAATCTTTACGCAGCAGGCGATACTTCGGCCGGAGGTGCCGCTCTTTACGAATTTCAGCGTGGCTTAGGTAGGGGGAAACAGATCACAGCGTATAGGAGCGCCGTTCCAGGGGGACTAGACCTTGACGCCAACGGTAATTTGGTGGCGCTTGACTCGACATTCTCCACTCCCGCTGTCTACGTTTATACCGGCTGCCCATCGAAGTGTCATGCACACGGTCCTTTTGCCTTAAAAGGTGAGGGAATCCACTTCATAAAGCTTAACAAACTGGGAACTCAGTTCCAAGTTGGGGATTACATCAACGAGCAAGTCGATGTCTACCAGTACGGGGGAACATCTGGCGTAAAATACCTATACAGCTACTGGGGCGGTATTTTTGGCGACTATACGGGAGTAGCTTACAACCATACAATTCAATAGAAATGCGGCGAGAGTCTCTTGGGCTTTCGGGGAAGTCAACGCTTGCTTTTCGAGCAAACGCTGCACTAGGTGTTGCTCTTATCGAAGATAATGAGAAGAACGTTTCGGAAGAGACCGAATACAAAGCCGGTCAGAGCTCGCCGTGTAAGACGATCACGTCCGGCCTAAATTGGCCGGCCGGCGCGACCGTCAACAAAAATGGCGAGTTGTTCGTCTCTAACTTTCTTGCCTGGGCAACAAAATCCGCGAGTACGCGCCCGGCTCCATCAATCCGTCGGAGAGTTAAAGGGCGATTTTGGTAGCCCCAGTGGGATTCGAAGCACCTGCCGATGATGATGACTAAGTGACGACCAGTATCATCGCGTACCGAAAAAACTTATCTGGCCAGGCTTTTCCGCACACACCGAGAGGCATGGTCATCATCGCGTGCCATCGCGTATCGGTCCATGCGTGCACGTTGGGCCCACAACGGGCCCACGCGCCGGCCGCACAGAGTACCGCGCAGTCGCAGTTGCGATCGACGGCAACCGTCTGGCAACTTCAGGCGAAGGGGGACGGGGGTTCGAGGGGGTGGCATGCCGGTTTTCACCCGGTTACATATCGATCCAATATTGCGGCGACAGGCCTGGCCGCAAGCCTCTCGGTTGCCGCGTGACCTGATCCCTCGAAATAATGTATTACTCAGCCGCGACGCCCAAAGGCGATCTCATATCCTTGCGGTTTGGTAGCGTCATAAGGTACCGGCCAGACGGATAAGTGAACAATTCCACGTCTCCTCCGCTGCCAGACAACGTGACAACAAAAATAATATTCTGCGCTTTGTCAAACGCGTCACGAAACGTGTTACTGTTCGTGAACAGCTGTTGATACGGCCGCTTCTTAAAATCATATGGCTTTGGGATCAGGAACACAACGTTATTCTGCTGGTCGCAGACGGCTAAGGTACCCCTACGATCGATACGCAGGCCTCCAAAAAATGGCCTGCCGACTCCGCTGCCGGCTAGCGATGTCGCGCTGCAGCCCTTGAGACCTCCTTTGTATTCGAGAAGCGAGCCCGGCCCCGAAGGTAGTAAAAAAGCGGTCAGGAATACGTTGCCGGAAGAGTCCACGGCCACACCCTCGACGCCGCCGGCGTTTGGATTACATTGCATTAACGGCGCGTTTGAGCCTTGAGCGTATTCTACAACCGAGCCGCTTCCAAAGTCAGCAACGTAGACGTTACCCTGAATATCCGTTGTCACATCGACTGGCTCATTTAAGTTGGTTGAATACGTGAATGTCGGAGCGCTAGGTGGCGTACCGTATTCCTGTACGTCAGCTCCCTTACTGTTTGCCACGTATAAGTGGCCATTGCTATCATACCAAGCGCCATCGGGGCCATTAATCCCTGAGGCGATCCTTTTAACCGTATGATAGTGGCCGTTCAAAATGTCAACGTGCCCGGCGTTAGCCGTGATATCTGAGATCGCAACTCCAGTTGGTCTCACATCGTTTCCGCTTGGCGTGAGCCGACCCACACTTAGCGATCGCATAGAAATTAGTGCAACACCGCCCGTGTTCTCAGGATTTGCTTCGGACCCGTACTTGTAAGCCGGCATTTCGGTCCTGCTAGGATCGATGACCATCCTCGTGGAGCAGGCAGAAAGAAGAGCGGAAGTTTCCCACAGAATGAGTACCAGCGGGATAGTTAAACGCACGAAGTTGTCCTCCACTTGTTGAGTTTATACATCGGCGCCGAGCGCCATGAGGGTCTCTTAGCACGCATTGGAGCTTGTGCGGTGATCGCACGTCATTGTTATACTCTAGATGCCGCTTAGGGCGAAGACCGTACCAGCGCCTTTGCCGAGCTGGCTGGTACTGGCTGTGCCATAGAGCGCGCCATTGATCAACAACAGAGGGCCGCGAATCGGATTTCCACCATCCGATTTGCCTTTGAAACTGTACAAAATGCTTTGGCGGTAGTGGGACCGAGGGCCCGGCGTTAGCGAGAAGACCGCACCTTCTCCCAGAAAGATATGTCGCAGAGAAGCACCGCCTAAAACAGTCGTTCCGTAAACGACGCCGGCCGAGTTGGCAACCAGTTGAGAGTAGGGCTGATAGCCGTCTTGCCCAGCGAAATTGAGAAGAGTTGTAAACGAGTAGGCTGATCCGTGTGGCATGAGTGCGAACACTGTTCCGCAGCCATGTTGGCATTCTCGGCCTGTACCGCCGCTACTCGCGGTTCCATAAAGTGCGCCGTCCTTCGCCAATAACAACGTCCCAACTGGTTGTGCTCCATCGCTTCCTTCGAACGTGTGTAAGATGGTCTCCCGATAGCCTGATCCGGATGGGCTCAGCTCGTACACTGTACCACTGTTACTTGCACCGCCTGAACCGGTTGTTCCATAGAGATTTCCGGACTTATCGGAAACGACGCCTCCAGAAGGAACGGCACCGTCGCTGCCACCGGCAAAGCTGTAGAGGACGGTTTCCGCATATCTGGACCCTCTTGGAGTAAGCTTGAACACCACACCATCATCGTTCGCGCCGCCCAACCCGGCCGTGCCATAAAAGGAACCAGCCTTTGCCGCCGTAAGACCGGAAGGGTATGCGCCGCCAGCGCCGCCCAAGAAATTGTAGAGGACAGTCTCACTATAGGCTGAGCCGGCGGGCGCAATCTTAAACACCACGCCGTAGCCGCTGGCGCCTCCGTTAGCAATCCCGAATAGCGAACCGGCCTTTGGTATTAGCACGCACTCCGGGGACTTCCCATCGCTTTGACCCGTGAAGCTATAAAGGACACTCTCCGCGTATTCGGAGGCGGACGGCGCAATCTTAAAGACTGTCCCATCACCGTGCACTCCTCCCTGAAATGTCGTACCGAAGAACACTCCGCCCGTACCTGCCGTTAAGCCCGCTGCTGGCTGGCCTCCATCATTTCCTCCGGTAAACTCGTAGAGTACGTGAAGAGGCTTTTTATCGGATTGCACGCCGTAGCCAGCGGAGTACATTTTCTGAATCTGAAAGGCGGCCGGCACATTAGACGAGTCTGCACTACAGCCTGAAACCGCGAGAGCAACTGAACTGATGGCAACCGCTTTAAGCGTTTCTTTCATAAGGCTCCTCGTATAACGGGAATCTTTCTATCGACAGCCATGCAGAGTTGCGCGCTGGCTCAGGCTGGGCGTAGCAATCCGTTGCAACAAAAAGAGCGCGTTAGCACGGTGATGCCCGTGTCGATGCTACTCATGGCGTGCCACATAGTATCATTGATGGACCAAGCCCTGGCAAGTCAATTCACATGACATCGGTTAGACTTCTGGCGATTGCTCGCACAGACATAAGCCATACCTCCCTGGCGACACCGCTACCTAAGAGGTGGAAAGTTCACCGTAAAGCGTGCCCCCGAACTCGTCGAAAACACTGATGCTTCGGACCGATAGCGCGGTCGCCGAGGGCCTCGGTCTTCGAGAGCCTGTTTCGAATTCGTTCGCCGCAAGGTTCAGCTTGGAGCTGGTCCTGCGCATGTTGCCGTGCGAGGATTCGTGCATACTCTGCAAGGCGAGACCTTCGGCGCGCAACGTTGAGCTTGTCCCGCTAGCGGTCAGATCGCCGTAGGAGCCTTGGAACGCGGTAGTGCCTACCAGTGATCTTGTGCAAGACGCCGTAGGCTTGGCCGAGTGCGACCTCAGTATTAGTTTCAGACAACACCGCTATGGCTCCAAGAGCCGCACGGAGCGCCGCCCTTCGTTCCCCTAGACCCAACAAGGCTTCGGCCTGTACCCGAAGCGGCGTTCCAAGGAGCCGTGTCTTTCCGAGCGCAGCGAATCGAGATTCCGCCATTCTCGCCTCATCGAGTGCGCAAGAAAAGCTCCGCGACGCCAGGTTGACCTTTGAGCTCGTTCTTAGCAAAGAGCCCTGTAGGGCTTCATTTTCTGCATTCAGCCGTGAAGCCTCGACCAAAAAAGATTGTGCTTTCTCGTATTGTCCCGAGTCCGTGTGAGAGGATGCGAGATCTACCAAGACCGCTAGCAAGACATTTTTGTTTCCTAGATCGCGTGCGATCGGGAGTACCGAGGCGAGCGCTCTAATCGCCTTCTCCGGCTCCTCCTGAAGACGATACGTAGAGGCCAAGTTTGTTAGGAGCAGCAACGACGACAACGTGAACCCTGCACTTCGAGCAATACTAGCCGCTTGCGAAAGTCGAAATCTGGCAGCGCGCAGATCAGATTTACAAAGAACATCGCAACAAGCCGTAAGAAACAGCACCCCCATTTGGCAATCTTCATTAGGATGCGGTACGAGTTCAAGTACCCCCGCGGCCTCATCGCTGGTCCGTACCAGCTCGTCGAGCTGGCCAGCCGAGGCACAAGAGCGTCCGCGCAGGACTAACGCCGATATGAGAATTGCGGCAACGTTGGAGTCATAGCGATGCGTGCCGTTGGCGTACATAAGGTCGATAGCGGAGTTTGCGCATTTTGCGGCGACAACTTCATCTCGCCCGCACTCCTCAAATGCGTACGCTCGAGCGATAAAAAGCTCAGCAGCGACCACTCCATCAAGTGCGCCGTTACCACGGGCGTTTTCCGAGGCTAACTCCAAATACGACTGCGCGCGAGCGAATTCGCCAGCCCTGGCATGCATTTCAGCGAGCCTGAGCAAGAGCCGATACCGTTCTTTGTCAGGTGACTCAAGAAGCAGCCTTTCAATAATGCTGCTAGCGGCGCCCCTGTCCCCGTTCTCCTCTAAGACTCTGCTGATTCTCAACTGATCTTCAAGCGCGGTCGTTAGTTCGGCGTGCGACTTAGCGCCATCATCACATAAGAGATACATGATATGTGCCAGTTCACAAAGAACCCGCCTACGCTCGCGATATAAGTGGCGCTCAGACATGCCGAGATCGTGAGCTACCCCTGCAAATGGTTCCTTATCGATGTCGCAACGCTTAATAATGCTTCGCGCCCTAGAATCTAATCGAGCTAAGGCGCTGACAATGATCTCTTCGACGACAAACTGTCGCTCCGACGCTTTTGGAGCTAGAGCGAATACAGCCGTCGCCAGGGAATTGTGCCTTAAGCGCTCTGGGTTACGGAAGTTACGTAAAAGTGTGCGGCATTCAGCCACTAGCTCAGGTTGGTTGATCGACTCCATTTCGGGAACTAAAATCAATGTTGGCCCCCGATTTGCGCAAATCGTGCGCAGCGCAAGTAACCTTGTTCTTTCGCTGCCTGGAGGTTCCTACCCGGCACGCTCGTTCCACTTATCGATTCGGTCATCGAAGCAGCATGTGTCTTAGCTCAGCGGTTCACAGGCGAAACGTGGTTTTCAAATCGATGTCATGCTATTTGACTTGCGCTTTAATAGTAGCCTTGATACGGTAGCCACGGTTTTGTAAGCCTAGAGCGAGACCTCCTTACGAAAAGAAAGTGGGGAACCGGAACTGGTCCAAGGTTAAACGCCGAGGCGCTTCATGCGGCGTGCCCGGCCGTTCGAAACAACCAATAGGTAAGCTTTGATGATCATTGTTGCTATTGCTACCTGTGCCGAGTTACCCGAGCTCGATCCAGATGATCACTTACTAGTGGGGGCTTTGCGGGATCTGGGCGCGACCGTCCTACGAGCGGTTTGGAATGACGTCGCGGTACACCGGGATGGCTACGACCTATGTATCGTAAGATCGACATGGCACTACCATGCGGTGCAGAGCGGCGCGCGCAATTCGCGGCAGCAACCTCGATCTTCAGCTTAGCCGTCTCGCTCGGCGGGGTCGAATCGCTGATCTGCAGCCCGGCGAAAATGACGCATGGATCGGAAATGCCGGAAGAGCGGGCGGATCTCGGAATCACCGATGACCTGCTTCGACGCTCGGTCGAGATCGAAGATGTCGAGGATCTGATCGCCGATCTGAGCAAGCCCTGGAATCATAGCCGCAGATTGCCAGGAAGGGAGACTATCGCTACGTAGGATTTCGCTAATGACTCGGCGGCGCGCGCGTTGCGCGGTAGCCTGTTGACTCCGCACAACTTCGTAGCAACTGAAACGTTCGAAGAACGATAATCACGGTCGACCGTTACGCGGGCCGATTCCGTCACCGAAGACTCTTGCTTTATTGCGCAGATCCGCCTAACTTGATTCAAGATGCTTGCATGGAATGATTCCTTGGCTCCGGGTCATAGCCGCGATTCAGAAGGTCGATTGAGGTTGGGGGCGCATCGTGCCGACTTCTTGGCGTCGGTCTACGGAACGCCGCTCGTCGTCATGGATACCGACATCGTTCGACGGGTAATCGATTCGCTTTGCGCGACCTGCGAGCCGCTAGGAATGCGCATCTCGTATGCCGCCAAGGCTTTTCTCTGCACGGAGTTTGCACGACTATTAACTGAGAGCAGCTTGGGTATGGACGTCTGCTCGCTTGGTGAGTTGGAGGTTGCCGAAAGGTCCGGCTTTGACGCGGCGCGCCTGACGATGCACGGAGCGGGGAAAACGGACGGCGAGCTTTGCGCCGCATTGGAGGGGCGCGTCGGGCGCATCGTAATGGACGGCCTTTCCGACCTCGAGCGACTCAGCCAGCTGGCGAGGGGCAGCGATCCTATTCAAGTGCTTCTACGGCTCAACACGGGGGTGGACGTCGACACCCACGCGCACGTTCGGACGGTGGGAGCCGACTCGAAGTTCGGATTGACTCCGGAAGAAGAGGCTGCCGCCGCAAATCTTATCAAAGCGGGCCCTGCTTTGAAGTTCATTGGCCTGCACGCCCATCCGGGTTCGCAGATCACGGACGTCGCCTCACTAGTAGCAAACCTGTCGCAGCTTATACGCGCCGCAGAGCGTTTTGCAGACTACGGCCTGACGTGCAGCACGTTGATAGCCGGCGGCGGCTTCGGCGTCCAGAGTCACCCTGGTCGGTCGCAGGACGGGTTGGACATCGGCGCTGCCATTGCGGCGTGTAAAGATCGCGTCGATGCGGCAAACGCTTTGCAATCGCGACCGACGATCGAGTTCGAGCCTGGCCGGAGCATCGTCGCGCACGCCGGGACGAGCATCTATCAAATTCTGTCGGTAAAGCGCCGAGCTGATGGCAACCTGTTGGTCGTCGATGGGGGGATGGCCGATAATCCACGGCCGGCCCTCTACGGTGCATATCATCACGTCGTCCCCATCCTCGAAGAGACGGGAGTCAAGCGGCTTACAAGCGTTTTCGGGCGCGCGTGTGAAAGCGATTTTATTGCGAACGCGATGCTTCCTGACAATCTGGATCGGGGAGATCTGCTCGCGGTTTGTACAACCGGTGCCTATACGCATAGCATGTCGAGTAACTATAACGGGTTTCGTAAGCCAGCAGTCGTCGGCGTCTCTGAGCGCGGCCACGATTTGTGGGTCGCTGCTGGCTAGGTCATCTTTGAGGTGCTCAGGTCGGTCGATCACCGATAATGGTCGCGCGTCGCATTCTCCGGCGCTGTGGGTAATAGTCGGCCAAAGCGCAGTGCTGAGCCCAGCGGTTGTCCCAGAATGCCACGTTCCCAGCCTGCCAGCGCCAACGTACCTGAAACTCCGGCTGCGCCATGTGCTCGAAGAGATAGCGCAACAAAGCGTCGCTCTCTCGAGGCGAAACTCCCTCGATGTGTGACGTGAAGTCTTGGTTAACGAAAAGTGCCTTTCGGCCAGTCGTCGGGTTCGTCCGGGCAATGGGATGAGAGACCGGGGGGTGTGCCGCGTACATTTCCTCGCGCCGGTCCTCAATTCCGAGCTCGCGGAAACGCTCCGGCGTAAAGTTCTTCGCAAACGAGTGGACTGCGCGCAGACTGGAAACGAACTGCTTCATCGGTTCGGAGAGAGCCTCGTACGCGAGATACATGTTGGCCCACAAAGTGTCACCGCCTAGGTCGGGGACGTGTTCAGCGTACAAGATCCCTGACTGCGGTGGAGCCTCGAGGTAGGTCGCATCGTTGTGCCAGCGGTCGCTGTTTGGGCGGTGCTTCAAGTTGTGAGCTAAGACCATGATCTCATGCGCTTCTTCGTGCCCGGGATAGAACGGATGAACGTAGAGCTCGCCGAAATTGGCGGCAAAAATGCGCTGCCGCGCCGGCGACAGCGATTGGTCTTCAAAAAAGAGGACAAGATGGTTGTCCAGCAGCTCGTGAAGTTCACGGACTTCGGTATCCGTGAGAGGGTACCCCAAGTTGATACCTTCGACGACCGCACCGATCGTGGGTGTCAGCGGAAACATCTGCAAGCGAGGCTGCGTCAAGATTCGTCTTCGGGCTATTTCTTAGAAATGCCGATCTGCAAGCCAAATATCAGCTCATTGACTCTTTCCGTGCAATCGACGCTCTCTGAGAAGCCCGCGCTTTTGTCCGACAGGTAGAGCGGGAGCGCCAATGGCCGGCGCTCCTCACCTCGTTTCCCGTCACCACAATTCTGCGAGGTTGGAGCAAGTTCGGCCTCTGTCAACGAAAGCGTATCCATGCATCTGCCGACAATAGAATCCTGTCCCCCCTAGGTGAGGCTTAACTTAACATTTTTTTCACTCTTGCGTATCGACAGAATGCTGTGAATCGAGGCGACTTGCCCTACGAAAGCGAGCCAAATCGGCCTCGCAGTGCAGGGATTCAATCAATCCCGTATTCTAACGTATCGCGTGACTGCGCAGTGGTAAGGCTTTAGCGCGGATCGCTTACGCTGACTGGCCGCGTGTCAAAGGAGTTTGAAAGCTCGACCAGCGTCACGATGTGAACGGTCGCCGGTTCGAGATAATTTAAAAGCGCTTCGAGGTGTCGAACGTCTCGTACAACCGCGTGGGCGATAAATGAAAACTCGCCCGTGACCCGAGAGCAGTCCAAGATCTCATGGCGTTCCGCGGCGACCTCGATGAAACGCGCGTCAGATCCCTTTGGGCGTGCCAAGATAAAGGCGGTCACAGGGTAACCCACCTTCTCTGCGGCAATCCGTGCCTCGTAGCCCTCGATGACGCCTACGTTTTCTAGCCTGCGTATTCTTTCAGCAACACTCGTAGCCGCCAGGCCAATGGCCTTGCCGATCTCTGCAAACGACTCGCGCCCTTTCTCTTGAAGCGTGCAGACGATCAAGGTATCGATTCGATCAAGACTTTGAAAGCGCGGAGTTTCAGCCAATGATTCTTCCTTTCGGTCCTAGATAATCGGGTTTTGGCTGTATTTTATCTGTTTGCAAGCCGCAGTCAATGGTACGCTTTGTTACATGTCAACGCACCCCAGTGCTTATTTAGGCGCGGGCTCAAGATCTTGATAGATTGTACGCTCTTGGACCAGCGCACTTAGCTTCGGCATGGATCCGAGTTGCACGGAGAGAATCTCTGGTGAGAGTCAGAGGTTCTTTCTTGCCATTAAAATTTTCTACTGCTCGAGTTCTTGCAGCGTGTTCGTTTTCGTATCGGTATAGAACAACGCCGTATCGCTATCGCTCGTGCCGGTCGCAAGGAGCCCGAAGACATGAGCAGTCGTGCTCGTGTCGATTGTTTTGGTGT